>Ga0302314_10000323_pt1 | contig 87488 bp, 100 predicted proteins | sample III_Palsa_N2_3_FD_200533 | JGI IMG/M metagenome (GOLD analysis project Ga0302314, IMG submission 200533) | Peat permafrost microbial communities from Stordalen Mire near Abisko, Sweden - III_Palsa_N2_3 | ecosystem: Environmental > Terrestrial > Soil > Palsa > Peat permafrost | place: Sweden...
TCTTATTGTTTTTAAGCCCTGCGGCGGCGGCGGGGCGTATTTGCCCGGCCGCCGTTTCTCTTTGCTGAAGATGGCGCGTTAGGCTGATGCCACCCTGGTCCTGTCGGTGGTGATCATGCCCGTGCCGTTATCGACGCTTCTGCTGTTCTCGGCCGCCTCGTTGGCGCTGACGCTGACGCCTGGGCCGGACATGCTGATGTGCCTGTCGCGCAGCATCGCGCAAGGGCGCCGGACCGCGTTCGCGGCCCTCGCCGGCATCATCACCGGCTGCTACGTCTGGGCGCTGGCGGCGGCTTTGGGCCTCGCCAGCCTGCTGGCCCTGTCGCCCGCCGCCTATGACGCGGTCCGCTTCGCCGGCGCCGCCTATCTCGCCTATCTCGCCTGGACCACGGTGCGCAGTCCGGACAGCTTCGGCGTCAACGGGGGCCTGCCGACCGTGCCCTGGGCGCGGGCCTATCGCCAGGGGCTGCTGACCAACCTCTTGAACCCCAAGGTGGCGCTGTTCTTCCTGGCGCTGTTCCCGCAGTTCGTCGATCCGGCGCGGGGCGGCATGGTCGCTCAGTCGCTGATCCTGGTGAGCGTGCTCAACGTCATCGGCTTCGGCGTCAATGGCGCGGTCATCCTGGCGGCCGCCCGGTTCGCCCGCTTCATGGGTGCGCGTCCCGGGATTGCCCGAGCGCAACGATGGTTCCTCGGAACCGTGTTCGGCGGCCTGGCGCTGCGGCTGGCGCTCGACGATCGCCACTGAGCACCCGGCGACGGAACCAGAGCGCCAGGACCCAACAGGCGACCGGCAGCAGGATGAAGGTGGCGGCGGCGGCAAAGCCGTCGGTTTCCCGTGGGTGCAGGCCCGGGGCATAGCCGGTCTCGCACCAGGCGACGCTGTCGCCATGGTCGAGCCGACCCAAGAGGGCCTCCAGCTGCCGCGGGTTCTGCGCCGTCGCCAGCACGCCCGTATAGGCCGGGAAACTCTTGGCGAGCGATTGCGCCGCGGCGCCGGCGTTGAAGCCCGGGTCGGCCGGGCCGAAATCGCTGCGGTACAGGCATTTCATCATCGCAAATCTCCTTCGGGGACCTGGGCCACCTGCTCGACCCGCACCTGTTCAATTCGCACCGAAGCCAGGCCGCAGGCCCGGGTGCCGAGCCGGCGGGCGGCTGCTTCGGACAGGTCGATCAGCCGGCCATGGCCGGGGCCGCGATCGTTGATCCGCACCAGGACGACGCGGCCGGTGGCAAGGCTGGTGACCTTGAGCATCGTGCCGAACGCCAGCGAATTATGGGCGGCGGTCAGGGCGCCGGGATCGAACGCCTCGCCGCTCGCCGTGCGCCGGCGACCCTGCTCCGCGCCGTACCACGACGCGAGACCGGCACCGGCCGGCATGGCGCCCACGCGGCAGCCGGCCTCGGCCGAAGAAGCCGCGCAGCACAGCGCAGCAAGCGCCAGGCCCGAGTGCCAAAAACTGTTCACGAAGCATCTCGATCGTCATTTCGAAGAACCCGATCTGACGGCAAAGCCCCGTCGAAATGCCATCCGTGCTTGTCCGGCCGGACATGAAAGCGGCATGAAAGTCGGGCTTGCCGTCTGGGGTTTCCGCTGTAACGTTGCCGATCTGCCAGGAGGGAACCGGCATGGGGCTCGAAGCGCACTGCGCGTGCCGGTGGAACGGCGGCGCCGGCACGGTCAAGGCGCTGCTGGAAACGCGCGATCTCATCCTGCGCGGCGACGTGAAACGGACCCTGCCGATCGCCTCGCTCGCCGAGATCCGGGTCGATGGCGACGCGTTGCACTTCCGCGCCGGCGACGAAGTCTGGGCGCTCATACTCGGCGCGGCACCGGCCCAGCGCTGGGCGAAGAAACTCGCGACGCCGCCGCCGACCTTGGCGCATAAGCTGGGTATCGGTCCCGACGCGAGGGTGCGGGTGATCGGGCCGGTCGAAGATGCGGCGCTGCTCGATGCCCTGCAGGGGGCTGTCGCGGCCGAGGGCGAGGCGGCCGGCCTGTCGATCGCCGTGGTTGCCGACGAGGCGGCGCTGGACCATGTGCTCCAGGTCCACGGCGCGACGGGACCGCTGTGGCTGGTCTATGCCAAGGGGCCGAAATCCCGCTTCGGCGAGGGCCCGGTTCGCCGCCTGATGCGCGCGGCCGGCTATATCGACGTCAAGGTCTCGGCCGTGTCGGACAGGCTGTCGGCGACGCGCTATCATTTTCGCGGATAGGAGAAGTTTCGATGCGTCGTCTCGTCCTGATCGCTGCCCTGTTGTTGGCCGGTATGTCGACCGCCTCGGCGGCCCCGTTGCAGCCGGAACTGTCGGGCCTGGGCTTCCTCATCGGCAATTGGGCCGGCGGCGGCAAACTCGCCGACACCGGCGGCCGCGCCCGCGGCACGTCGAAGATCACGGCGGAGGTGGGGGGTGCGGTGCTGCAGCGGCGTGACCATACCGCGCTCTACGATGCCGCCGGCAAACCGGCCGGCGGGTTCGACCAGTTGATGCTGGTCTATGCCGACGCGGGCGCCATCCATGCCGATTATTTCGATGGGACCCACGTCATCCACTATGTCCAGGCCGAGATCACGCCCGGCAAATCGGTCGTCTTCACCACGATGCCGGGCGGGGGGCCCACGTTCCGCCTGACCTACGAACTGAAGGCGCCGGACAGCCTCGACATCTCCTTCGCCATGGCGCCGCCGGGCCAGACCGCGTTCAACCCGATCGCGACCGGGACGGTGCATAGGGCGCGGTAGGGCCAACGCCAATAAGCGGGCCGCGACTGAACGACAGCTCTCGCCAGCCGCAACCGCCGCGACGACACGCTCACGAAGATCGTTGGATAGAGGTCAGGTCATCAGATGCTGGCCGCCCATCCCAGCCAGCATCGACGTCCATCTCCACGTGACGTTCGACGTTCGCATCATAGCCGTAACGCTCTTTTCTAGTGCGATGCGCGTCGGTTTCGTTCGAGGCGGCGAAGCGCCTCAAGCACCTCGTTCAGCGGGACGGGCCCGTCGCTTCCGATAAACCAACGGAGTTCGGGCCGGCCCTCGACAGAGCACGCGTCCGAGGCCCAGGACGAGAGGATCTCCCGCTTCTCGCAATCCTCTAGGAAAGGGTCCTTGAGTACGTCGGCGGGACGCTGGAACCCGAGGGCCGGGCGCAGGAGCCGTTTGTAGGCATCGCTGATCCCCTCAAACGGCGGCCGGATGTTCGATGCTGCGAGCATGGCATCACCATCCGGAAGTCACGCGGCTGACCGCAGGGATCGACCGCGCGCGAACCAGCGGGCGACGGCACTGCAGACCGAAGCCGCGGCCTGCTGCGCCTGCTCGATCATCGTCGGCTTCCGGGTCTTGCCATTGATCATGATCGTTCTCGGCTTGTCGGCCGTGGGCGCCCGCCGCTCCAGATCGATGGTGAGCAGCCCGTTCGCCAGAGACGCACCAATAACGTCGACATGGTCGTCCAAACCAAATCGACGCTCGAAGCTTTGGCTGACGACACCTTGGCGGAAGACCTCGTTCTCGACGTTCGTCACCTGCTTGCCCGTGACGACCAGCTGGTTCGGCCAGGTGGTGACCGCAAGGTCGGCAAGCCGGAATCCCGGTACCGCCAGCGTGACGCGGTAGGCGTGCTCGGATGTCTTCTCGATGTCGTACGCCGGTCCGCCAAGACGGGCCGAGGGACGGAACATTGATAGGGGGTGGTTGACGCGCAGCGACGGACGATAGAGGGGGGAGAAATAGATGACGCTCATGATCCACATCCTCCTGAGAGCAACATGAATTCAGTAGGCAGCCGCGAGAAGCCCGTGCTCGGATCCCAACGGGCATCCAATGCAAAGGCGAGCGCCGCCCGACCCAGCCGGGCGACGCCGTGGACAGATGCGCTTACGCGGCTTCCTGTTCGATCATTTTCGGCTTAGAGGTGCCGCCGTTGATCTGGATGGTCCGGGGCTTCATCGCCTCGGGGACCTCACGCTTCAGCTCGATGGCCAGCAGGCCGTTCTCCAGCGAGGCCCCGGTTACCTCGATGTGTTCGGCTATTTCGAACCGACGCTCGAAGCTGCGGTTGGCAATACCCTGGTGCAGGTACTGGGCGCCTTCCTTCGGCTGACGCTTGCCCGCGACCAGCAACTGGTTCGGACGGGCCGTGATGGAGATGTCGTCGAGCGAGAAGCCAGCAACCGCCAAGGTGATGCGGTACGTCTGCTCGCCGGTCTTTTCGATGTTGTACGGCGGGTAATTGTCGACCGGCGCCGACTGCAGGGAATCCTGCAACAGGTTCAGGACACGGTCGAAGCCGACGGCCGAACGATAGAGGGGGGCGAAATCGAGAACGCTCATGATCCATATCCTCCTCGGAGCAACATGAAACCAGCGGGTTATCCGCGGCGATGACAGCTGTTGGACCTCTTCTGAGCGCCCAACGCCCGCAAGTTAGGAAGTGACTTTTCGGCCTTCAAGAGGGGGAAAACGCCGAGATCGAAAAAATTTCGATGCGCCTTTGGAGCTCTTCGATCCCCACGCGCAACGTCGGACCAGTTGGATCATTTGCGCGGCCCAACCAGGTCGCGCCGAGCAGGGCGACCTATGCGGTCGTCACGTCGCTCATTCCGGTACGATCAATTTCGCTGCAATGGCAGGTGTTCATTGCGCCATGGGTCGATGATTGAGAGTCCGGCGAACGCGGGCTGCCAGGTCGCCGTAGCTGAACGGCTTCACGAGAAGATCGATATCCGGATCCAACCGTCCCTTATGGACCATCACGTCGCGACTATAGCCGCTGGTGAACAGGACACTCAGCGTCGGGCGGCGTTCTCGTGCCTTGGCGGCAAGATCGCGGCCGTTCAATTCTCCCGGCAGCATCACGTCTGTGAACAGCAGGTCCACCGTCCCGATCTTATCGAGCAGGGCGAGAGCGGAGGCCGCGTCGCCGGCGTGTTGAACCGTGTAGCCAAGCTCCCGAAGCGCCTCGACAGTGTAGTTCTGGACCTGCACGTCGTCCTCGACCACGAGGATCGTCTCGGCCCGCGTCGCCCTCATTGCCGGTTCAAGCGAGGCGACAAACGCCGCGATGGGCCGCCCCTCGGAGCGGGGCAGGTAGATGGTGACCGCCGTACCGGCGCCCAGCTTGCTGGAGATCCGGACATCTCCCCTCGATTGTTTTGCGAAGCCATAGACCTGGCTGAGGCCAAGTCCCGTGCCTTGGCCGACCTCCTTCGTGGTGAAGAAAGGCTCGAACACGCGCGCCAAAACCTCGGCGGGCATGCCGATGCCGGTATCGGTAACGCAAACCGCAACATACTGACCCGGCACGAGGTCGATCGGCGTCGTGGCGGTATCGACATTGTAGCTCCAGATCGCGACAGTCCCGCCCTGGGTCATTGCATGCCGGGCGTTGACCGCGAGATTCAGAATCGCGTTTTCCAATTGATGGGGATCGGCTTCGGCGAACCAGAGATCCGGGTCTAGGCTGATCGTCATATCGAGGCTTTGGCCGAGCGTGCGGCTCAAGATATCGAACATGCCGCGGGTCAGGCCGCCGACATCGATTGGTTTCGGGTTCAGGGGTTGAAGCCGCGAGAAGGCGAGAAGGCGCTGCGTCAGGACCGCAGCCCGTTGGGCGCCATCCATGGCGTTCCCAGCGGAACGGCGACATCGCGCTGCACCTTCGGGAAGATGACGCTCCAGAACTTCAAGGTTGCCGACGATCACCTGCAGCAGGTTGTTAAAATCATGGGCGACACCGCCGGTCAACTGTCCGAGCGCGTCCATCTTCTGCGCCTGACGCAGTTGCTCCTCCGCTTGGTACCGCTCGTTCATGGCCGCGGCGATGCCGGCTTCGAGGCGGGTGTTGAACGCCTCGAGCTGTGCGGCTCGGCGATCGAGTTCGGCATTCAACAGGGAGAGTTCGTTCTGCCGATCCGTATTGATCTGGAGGGCGCGCATCAGCTCCTGATTCTGCAGCCGAACCTCGGCGACCGGATCGGACGCGACGTCCAAGGACAGTTGAGAGACTACCTTGTCGATGGACCAGCCGGTCGCGAGAGCGGCCACGGGGATGACCTTCTCCAGCGTGACGCAGGTTCCGTTGGCGGACGACTGGATCTCGAACCCATCCATCAATCGCCTGGCACCGGTGATGCCCAGTCCCATGCCGTTGAGACTGCGGTGTTTGCCGTCCAGGATTGCCGAAAGATCGGTTACCCCCGGACCCTTGTCACTGATGCGAATGACGAAGCGCTGGTGCGGCCTGCTGTTATGCACCAGCAACTCCGCGCGGCCCCCGCCACCATAGCTCTGCGCATTTCGGGCGATCTCGGAGACAGCCGTGGCGATCCGCGTCTGATCTTCGGCGCCGAACCCCAGCAGTTCGGCCGTGCGCCGGGTCCGCTGGCGAAGGAACACGATGTCGCCCTCCGACAAGACGGCGACCGTGAGAATGGGAAGGTTCATGGCCCTTCCTCACGCACAATCAGAATCGTGACGTCGTCCCGATTCCGTCTAAAATCCCGATAGAGAACGCCTGCGATCAGGCTGGGGTGCCGCGACTGCAGACCGGGGTAAGCGTCCAGGGTCCAAGCCGTTCCAAGACCATCCGAAGCCAGGACCATCAGGAAGGGTACGGTCACCGGATACTCGAAATCCTGGAACCTGCGCGCAGTGTGCCCGATCGTGCCGTTGTGCGATACCATGCGCCGCGCGCCCCCGACTTCCAAGATCACCGCTGCGACGTTCCCGACGCCGATATAGTTGACCGTTCCCTGATCGCGCTCGAAGCGGGCAATCCCGACAGCCGCCCCACGCGTCTTGCGCAGCAGCACATGCATGGCTTGCGCGATCTCCGCGGGAGGGCGGCCGGCGAGTTTGTTGAAGGTTTCGACGGCGGCGTTGGAGGCTTCGGCTGCGTAAATCCCATGGCCGAGGCCATCTGACACCATCATGCTGAAGCCGCCGGTCCGTCGATCGAGACGATGTCCGTCTCCGCAAACCGTCTCTCCCGGATAAGGCACGGACACGACGCCCGACCGCGCCATGGCGCGATCATGGTCCTTCGGGTCCCGCGAGATCCGCACCAGGATTGCCGTGCCCTTGCTGGGTTGGGTGAAAATATCCAGCACATGAGACTGCCGCGCGATGGCGCCGAGGCCGGTCCCGCTGGTGCCGGAGGTTGAAAATCCGTCCTCCAGACATCGCTCCACGTTGACCATGCCGGGGCCCTTGTCCAAAGCCAGGCATTCGAAGCCGCTGCCCGTCTCGTCCTCATAGCCACCAATTAGAAGCTCCCCGCCGAGACCGTGCCTGAACAGGTTTGCGGCAAGCTCCGTCGCAACGATTCCGACCTGACCGACGGCGGTCTCGGTAAATCCCAGCCGCTTCGACAAGGCCATGGCGTGGCGCCGGGCCTCTCCGACCTGCGAGCTGTCGGCGATCACTATCGCTTCCATGCTTACTTCCACCGCGTGATGATGACGCGCGTACCCTGGCCCGGTATCGACGTGATCTCGAACTCATTGGACAGTCGCTTGGCGCCGCTCAAGCCCAACCCCAAGCCGCCGCCGCTCGTGTATCCATCGGTCAGCGCCAGCTCGATATCGGCGATCCCTGGACCGCGATCTTCGAATGTGACGCGAAGGCCGCGGCGGATGCCGGCCTCGACGATGTCCAAGCGCGCTTCGCCGCCGCCGCCGTAATCGAGCGTGTTGCGCGCCAGTTCGCTGGCTGCGGTTACGATCTTGGTCTGGTCGACGATCCCAAGGCCCAGGCTCATCGCCAGGGCCCGCACGCGGCTCCGCACCCGGACGACATCGTCGGAAATCCGGATGGGAACCGTTTCACCCGAGGTCACGGTCGTCGGCGTCCCGGAACTGCTCGACTTTCATGCCGATGATCGCCATGCCGCGCTCGACATTCAGCGCCGTCTTCACGCTCGCCAAGGTCAGGCCGAGTTCGACCAGGGTGATCGCGACGGGCGGTCTCATGCCGACCACGACGGTCTCCGCGCCCAGCATTCGGGCGACGGCGGCGATGGTGTCGAGCATGCGGCCCATGAAACTGTCGACGATATCGAGACCGGAGATGTCGATCAAAACACCCTGGGCATTGGCTTCGATGATCTTGCGGGTGAGATCTTCTTCAAGGGCCTTCGCCAGGCGATCGTGCATGTCGACCTGCACGGTCACGAGCAGGGCGTTGCCCAGCTTCAGGATCGGGATGCGATCCATGCTTCAGGCCCTCGCCGCAACCGTCCTCGCGACCACCATTCGCCCCGTCCGTTGCAGCGCCAGCGCCAGGGCGTCAGCCAAGGAAGCCTTCGACACCACGTTCAGTTCGAGACCCAGATGCACCATGGTCTGGGCGATCTGCGGCCGGATGCCGCTGATAATGCAGTCGGCCCCCATCAGCCTGGCGGCTGCGACGGTCTTCAGCAGATGCTGCGCCACGAGCGTGTCAACGGTCGGGACGCCGGTGATGTCGATGATCGCGATCTCGGCTTCCTCGTCGACGATCGCCTGTAGCAGGTTCTCCATGACGACCTGCGTGCGCGTGCTGTCGAGCGTGCCGATGAGCGGCAGCGCCAGGATGCCTTGCCACAGCTTCACGACCGGGGTCGAAAGTTCGCTGATTTCTTCCTGCTGCCGCCGGATGATCTCCTCGCGGCTGGACTGGTAGACTTCCATGACATGCAGCCCGAGCGTGTCCAGGATCTCCGTCAGAGCCCAAATCCCCTCGGCCAGGGCATCGGCATCGCTGCGGGCATTGGTTCTCATGCGGATGAAAAGCGGCTGCTTCAGCGAGAAGACGAATGTCGCCGTTTCCTGCGGGGTGAAGCCTTGGATCGCACGAGACCGCGAGACATCGCCCAGCATCTCCTTGACGGGAGAGTAGCCGGCAGCGCCCACATCGGTGGGCTCGTTCGAGGAGAACGCTCCCAGCAACGCCGCCAAGAAGTCGCGGCACTGGGTCCGAAGTTCCGCTTCGCTGATCCGCCCGTTGGAGGTGCCGCCTGCGGCCTTCAGGGATGCGAGCCACTCGATCAGAAGTGCGTCGCTTTCATCGCGCAGGAGCCTCAAAAGGTTGCTCGCGGCATTGGTCTTCGTCATGTGCTACTCCAGGCATATGTAAAATAGCGAACGACGGATACATATATCGGTTCCGGACAATTAAGTTTTTATTCGAAAATATTGTAGATTCTGGAGTTTATATGCTCGATTTTAGAAGTATACGCTGATATTTTCCCATTGAAAGCATGGGGTTCTGAGGCTGGGCGGCGATATTATTTAAAAATAAATTTGATCTAAACTTCGCGTTGGTTGGGACTGCGTTGGGGGGGCAGGCTGTCGCGGCAAACGCAATAGCGGCACGGGCCCGCTCTTTTGCTCGGTTATGGTGCCGGTGATGGTCTGCGGAATATCCTTCATCTCCGCAGTTCTTCTGCGCGGTATGGATATCGGGCTTGCCGGAACCGAACTGGCTTTGGTGCGAGCCGAGGCTTGGGGCGGCATCAATACGATCGATTGCGCCGGGCTGCATATCGAGGGGATCGTCGCCGCGGTGCGTCGGGCATCCTAGTTACTGCCGGACGGAACCCCATTCGGCACCGGCAGGAACACCCGCGTCAGCACCCAGCCGCCGCCCTCCAGCTGAAAACGCAACCGGACCGGCGGGTCTTCGTCGCGTTCGGCGGCACCGCGGACCTGGGCCGAGAAGCTCGCCGGGCCGTCGAAGAAGGCCCAGACCACATGGGTGTGCCGGCGCTCGCCGTTCCCGTTTGTGGGCGGCGGGGCGGGCAGGCCGCTCGAACCGCCGATCGCGGCGGCGGCGGCCCGGTCGCGTCGGCCTTCGCGGATGATGCCGGCCAGCCCCTCGGGCGTCACCAGCGCATCGACGGCACCGCCGACCAGCTTCGCGCCCAGCGCCATGCCGAGCAGCGCCAGGCCGGAATTCGGCTTGTCGCCATTGCCGGCGATGGCGCCGTTCAGATCGTCCTTGAAGCCCTGGCGCACGGCCGGCCAATCGACCTTGGGCTCGATCCGTGCGGGATCGCCGCTCTCGACCGCGTCGATCAGGTTATGCACCGCCAGATACGGGTACGCGATGTAGCCGGCCAACAGGATGCCGAGGATGATCAGCGGGGCCCTGGGGTTCATGCGGGGTCAGTCTCCGAGCGATTTGACGCAGGCCGTGTCGGCCTCGTGCCGGCCCATCCGGTCGAGGATGATCTGGGCGCGTTCGCGAATATAGGCGGTGGGAGTGGCTGCCGACCAGCGCCGCGGATTGGGCAGGATGGCGGCGAGCAGGGCCGCCTCATGGGCGGTGAGGCGTTTCGCCGGATGATGGAAGGCATAGTTGCTCGCCGCCTCGACGCCATAGATGCCGGGACCCCACTCGACCGTGTTGAGATAGGCCTGGGCGATGCGCGCCTTCGGCCACAGCGCCTCGATCAGCACGGTGAAATAGGCCTCGAAGCCCTTGCGCACGAAGGAACGGACCGGCAGCAGGTAGAGGTCGCGCGCCGCCTGCTGGCTGATCGTGCTGGCGCCGCGCAGGCGCTTACCGTCTTCCTCGGCCGCCAGCGCCTTGTCGATCTCGTGGAAATCGAAGCCGTGATGCTGGCAGAAGCGCTGATCTTCCGAGGTCAACACCGCGTCGACGATGACGGGCGGGATGTCGCGGGCGGCGAGCCACGGCGCATGGATCGGCTCGCCCTCGATCGCGCGCAGCAGCATCAGCGGCGTCACCGGCGCCGGCACGAACCGATAAGCGATCACGCCGAGCAGGCTCAGGCCGATGAGCCCGGCCAGTATGCGGATCGTCCATCTGAAGGCGCTTGCCATGGCCCAAGAACGGTAGCGCCCGGAAAAGGTTCTGGCACCCCTGATCGTCAGGCCGTGACGGTCTTGCGGCGGGGCGCCGTCAGCGCCGAATAGAGCGCGACGACGATCAGGTTCGGGATCCAGGAGCTATAGGCGAGCCAGACCGACATGGCCGTATAGCTCCCGCCGCCCAGCGCCAGGCCGATCGGGATCTGCAGGCGCAAGGTGACGGCACCGAAGGTGAGCGCGTAGCTGTAGCGCATCAGCAGGCGATGCAGATCGAACCGGCGCTGCACGGCGGCGCGCCAGGCGCCGAGCGTCGAGAGGATCCACAGGACCGCGAGGATGCCGAAACCCAGGCCGGCGACCGGGCCGCCCGCGGCGTAGGGTGCGGTCGCCAGTGCCGCGACGCCGGCGATGAGGCAGGCCGCGACATAGACACGGCCTGATATCCGGTGGGCGCGCGGATAGCGGGCGCGCAGGCCGGGGAAGAACTGGAACGGGCCCAGCAGCAGTGCCACCGGCGCCACCAGCATATGGCCCAGCGCCTGCACCGGCGCGCGCTCGATCACGCCACGGATGCCCGGATCGATCCCGGGCCACATATCGACCAACACGCCCACGAACCGGAACGAGAACAGCGCCACGGCCACGGCGGACACGGCCATGACGACGAGCCCCAGACGGGCAAAACCCTTTGCCATCGCGATTTTCCAGCCTATGATTTGAACAGTGTCAAGTTAAGCTAGGATCTAATTTGGACAGTGTCAAGATCAAGGCTGCGTCGAAGCGGGCCTATCATCATGGCGACCTGCGGCGGGAGCTGCTGGCCGCGGCGGAGGCGATCATTCTCGAACGCGGCGTCGACGGCTTCACCCTGCGCGAGGCGGCGCGGCGCGTCGGCGTGTCACCGGCTGCACCCGCCCATCATTTCAAGGACGCTCGGGGCCTCCTCACCGAGGTGGCGATGCTGGGATTCCGCGATTTCGGCCAGGCGTTGGAGGCGGCAGACCGGCGCGGCGGCGAGGATCCGGCCCGGCGGCTCGCCGAACAGGGGCGGGCCTATGTCGATTTCGCGCTCGATTGCCCGGCCCGGTTTCAGCTGATGTTCCGTCCCGAGAAGCTCGACCAGGAGAATGCGGCGCTCGCCGCGGCCGCCTACCATTCCTACGGCGTGCTGGAGGCGGCGATCCGGGTCGCGACCGGGACGCCTGCCGGCTCGGAACTGTCGCCCGACGGCCATGGCCTGCTGCTCGCGGTCTGGTCCGTGGTCCATGGCTTCGCCCATCTGGCCCTCGGCGGCCAGCTGCGCGATCCCGCGGGTGAACCGGTCGGGCGCGAGGCGATGATCGATACGCTGCTGCCGCTGATGCTGCGCCACCTGCCCGCGGCCAGGACCGAGCTCTAGCCGAGCGTCAGCTTCATGCCCTCGTGCGCCGGTTCGAAGCCCAACTGTTCGTAGAACCGCTTGGCGTCGGCGCGGGACTTGTTGGTGGTTAGCTGCACGATTTTGCAGCCGCGTTCGCGGGCGATCTCCAGGGCGTGGCGCATCATCGCCTGGCCGACGCCTTGGCCACGGGCGGCCGAGGCGACGCGCACGCCTTCGATCTGGCAGCGCCAGGAGCCCAGGTGCGAAATGCCGGGAATGCAGGTCAGCTGCAGCATGCCGGCGATGGCGCCGTCCCGCTCGGCCACCAGCAGCAATTGCTTCGGGTCCGCATCGATCGCGGCGAAGCCGTCGAGATATTCCCGGGCCAGCGGCAGCTCCGGCCGTTCGCGCGCCCGGCCCAGCACATCGTCGGCCAGCATCGCCACCAGGGTCGGCAGATCGGCCGCGACGGCGCGGCGGAAGGTGATCTCGGACAAGGTCGTTTCCCTACAGATGCGAGGCGAAGCCGATGCTGTCCCGCGCCGAACCCGCTTGTCTCGTCTGGCCCCAGCTTGTAGGACAGCCGCAGTCTCTTGTCATTTCGCCTCTGAAGGCATGCTCCGATGAAGAATGCGCTCCGCGTACGCCGCACCGAGAATTTCGCCGACTGGTATCAGGAAGTCATCCGCGAGGCCGACCTCGCCGAAAACTCCGGCGTGCGCGGCTGCATGGTGATCAAGCCGTGGGGCTTCGCGATCTGGGAGAACCTGCAGCAGAAGCTCGATCGGCTGATCAAGGAAACCGGCCATGACAATTGCTATTTCCCGATCTTCATCCCGCTGGAGCTGATGCAGAAGGAAGCGGCCCATGTCGAGGGTTTCGCCAAGGAAATGGCGGTCGTCACCCACCATCGCCTGGTGATGAAGGACGGCAAGCTCACGCCCGACGGCGAGCTGGAATCGCCGCTGGTGGTGCGCCCGACCTCGGAGACGATCATCGGCGAGGCGATGGCGCGCTGGATCAAGAGCTATCGCGACCTGCCGCTGAAATTGAACCAATGGGCCAATGTGGTGCGCTGGGAAATGCGCACGCGCCTGTTCCTGCGCACCAGCGAATTCCTGTGGCAGGAGGGCCATACGGCGCACGCGACCGCCGCCGAGGCGATCGAGGAGACCCGGCTGATGCTGCAGGTCTATCGCCAGGTGGTCGAAGGCGCCATGCGCATCCCGACGATCCCGGGAACGAAGTCGGCCGGCGAGCGCTTCCCCGGCGCCGACGAGACCCACACGATCGAAGCGATGATGCAGGACGGCCGGGCGCTCCAGGCCGGCACGTCGCATTTCCTCGGCCAGAATTTCTCCAAGGCCGCCAACATCTCGTTCCAAGACAAGGAAGGCGGCCTGAGCTTCGCCTACACCACGTCCTGGGGCGCATCGACCCGGCTGATCGGCGCGCTGATCATGACCCATTCGGACGACGACGGCTTGCGCCTGCCGCCCAAGATGGCGCCGCAGCATGTGGTGATCGTGCCGATCCTGCGCGACGAGGCCAGCCGCGACGAGGTCATCCAGGCGGCGGAGACCCTGGCGAAGCGCCTGCGCGCCCAGCGCTTCGACGATGAGGCAATCCGGGTCAAGGTCGACTTGCGCGACGACAGCCCGGCCAACAAGCGCTGGGGCTGGATCAAGAAGGGCGTGCCCTTCGTGGTCGAGCTCGGGCCCCGCGACGTGGCGGCCGGCACCGTGGCGCTGGTGCGCCGCGACGCCATCGCCGAAAAGCGCAACCTCGCCATGGACGAGTTCGTCGGCCGCGTCTCGGACGAGTTGATCGAACTCGACACCAAGCTCGAGGAAGACGCTCTTGCCTATCGCCAAGCCAATATGGTGGACGGCATCGCGAGCTTCGCCGACCTGCATGAGCATTTCGAGACCAAGGGCGGCACCGGCTTCGTCACGGCGAAATATTCGGGCGACCCGGCCGTCGATGCCAAGCTGGGCGAGCTGGGTCTGACCATCCGCTGCCTGCCCTACGACCAGTCCGCGACCGAGGGCAAATGCCTGGTCACGGGCGCGCCGGCGACCGTCGATGCGATCTACGCCAAGGCCTACTAAAACAGGCTGATCGCGTCCTCGATCATCCGTTTCGCATCCCCGATCAAGGCTTCGCCTGGATCGGGGCGGCCGAGAAAGTCGGCCCAATTATAGAGATCGACCAGGCGGGCGAGGCGTTGCCAATCCATGGGCAACACGCCGCCCGCCGCCCGATAGCCCGTGGCGAGACTGTCCTTGAAGCCCGAGCGGGCGCCCAGCGGCGGCCGGGTGATATTGGCGAAATCGAACAGCGCATCGCCGGCGAAGGCGAATTCCCAATCGACGACGGCGGCGACCCGGCCCGCGCGGATCAGGATGTTCGAGCCGTTGAAATCGCCATGTACCAGGCAGGGCGACCCCAGGGCGGCGTCGAGCCTGCCGCCCTCGCGGGCGACGAGCGCCAGGACCGCCGCGGTCAAGGGCGCGCCCAGCCGCTTGCCGCCGCGGCCCTGGACCAGGCAGCGGTCGAGAAATGCCGCCAGCCCGTCGGCGCCCACGGAAAAGGGCGAGGCGACCGACAGATCAGGTCCGAGTGTTCCGGTCTCGGCAAAGCGTGTCGCATGAACGCGCGCGAGCGTGGCGCCGAGCGTCCGGGCGAGCGATGCCAGTGCCGCGTCGGGCATGATGGGTGCGACCTGCTCCAGCCGCTCGCCGTCGATCCAATCCAGGATCAGCAGCGGGCGGCCGATCGCCGATTGACCCGAGGCGTGTCGCAATTCGGGCGCGATCCCGGTCATGGCCCGATGCAGCGCCGCCTCGCGCGCCCAGCCGTCCGGATTGCGCGTCGGGATGCGCAGCAGCAGCGAGGCGTCGTCGTCGAGCCGCAGCCGGATGTTGGTGTTGGCAAGCCCGCCGTCGGTCGGGATGGCCTCGACGACGCGCCGACCGGGCGCGGCCGGCTGGACCAGCGCGTCGAGGGTTTCGAGGGGGAAGCGCAGCGGCGGGTCGCGGCGCCAGCCGTCACGCATCCACGGGCTCCGGCGCCTGGACCTCGGCCGGCGGCGCCAGTTCGGCAATCCGTTCGCTGAGATCCTCCGCATCGCGCCGCATCTGGTCGAGCGCGAAGCCCAGGCCGAACAGGCGTTCGACCGTCGGGCCGGATAGGGGCCGAGTGGTGCCGTCCTGGCGCAGGCCGGCGACGATGGCGCTCAAGTGCTCCAGCGCCGTTGCGACCGGTTCGATCGGCGGCGGACCCTGGCAACTGCCGAGCGCCGTAGCGCAGGCGCGCAGAAAGCCCGCCGTCGCGGCGACCACGGTCGCCAACGGCTCGGATAATCGCTCGATCAGGACCGCGTCCCAGGCCTCGGCCGAGGCGCGGCCGATCTGGGCCATGTCGACGCCCAGCCGGCGCAGCGTGCGGGCGAGCGGTTCCGGGTCGGGCGTGTCGGTCAGCCGGTTGCGCCGCTCGCGCTTGGCTTCCTCGGCCAGGGTCTCGGCCTTGTCCTGGGCCTTGCGCCGGCGGTCGCCGATCTGCTGCCAGGCGGTCGCGTCGGCGGTGCCGGCGAGGCGGGCCGGCAATTGCTCGATCTGCTGGGCGAGGATGCCCAGCACCGCTGCCGCCTGATCCGCCAGCAGCCGATGGGCCCGGGCCGGCAGCACCAGCAATGCCACCGCCAATCCCACCAGACTGCCGATGCCGATCTCCATCACCCGGTGCAGCGCCGGCAGGATCGGTCCGGTCGCCTGCGTGCCGGAGCCCAGCAGCACGATGATCGCGGTCGCGGGCGCAATCCGATAGGCGGGCTTGAACGCGACCAGCAGGGCGAGCGGGGCGAGGGCCAGCGTCAGCGCGGTCGCCAGCAGCCACGAGCCGCCATGGGGGACGGTGAGCGCGATGATGACGCCCCAAAGCGCGCCGGCAATGGTGCCGACGATGCGGTCGATCGAGGCCTTCAAGGCGCCGCCCAGGCTCGCCTGCATGACGATGACGGCGGTCAGCACAGCCCAATAGCTCTGCGGCAGGCCCAGCACGACGTCGGTCACGAAGAACGCAGCCATGCCGGCGATCAGGATGCGCAGGCCCAGGCGGAACTCGCTCGGATGGCCGATGACCCAGGTTCGCGCGACGGCCCAGCGATCGCCCATGTTCTCTCCGGTCCGGTTGCGACGGCGATCGATCATGCCCGCTACGCCGGACCGCGACAACAGTTAAGCGTTTGCCAAACTATTGCTTGACGCCTGGTGTCGGATCTTGATAGTTAGGCATATGCTTAACCAATCACCCTCGCTCGACCTCATGTTCCAGGCGCTCGCCGACCCGACGCGGCGGGCGATGGTCGAACGGCTGGGCCATGGGCCGGCCTCGGTCAGCGAGCTGGCCAGGCCGCTCGCCATGTCGATGCCGGCGGTGCTGCAGCATCTGCAGATGCTCGAGGCCTCGGGCCTGGTCCGGTCGGAGAAGACCGGCCGGGTGCGGACCTGCCGGATCGAGCCCGAGGCGCTCAGCCTCGCCGAACAATGGATCAACGCGCGCCGGATCGAGTGGCAACGCAGGCTCGATCGGCTCGGCGATTATCTGGATCAACCCGAACCCCAGGGGAAATCATGACCGAGCGCAACACCGTCCATGCCGTCTTCACCATCGAGCGGACCTATGCCGCCGCCCCCGCGCGTGTGTTCGCGGCCTGGGCCGACAAGGAGGCAAAATCACGCTGGTTCGGCAGTGACAAGTCGGCCGAGCGCCTGCGCGAAATGGATTTCCGCGTCGGCGGGCGCGAGCGGTTGAACGGCCTCTGGCACGGCGACGACGTCCTCGTCCGGTTCGAGGCGCATTATTTCGACATCGTGCCGAACGAACGCATCGTCTATGCCTATGACATGTATTTGGGCGACCGGCATATTTCCGTGTCGCTGGCGACCGTCGAGTTCAAGTCCGCCGGCACCGGCACGCGCCTGGTCGTGACCGAGCAGGGCGCCTTCCTCGACGGCTATGACGATGCCGGCTCCCGCGAGCAGGGTACGGGCTGGCTGCTGGAGAAATTGGGCGATAGTCTCGAGGCTGCATGATCGATCTCATCGTCACCGACACGCCGGCGCCGGCCGATCGCGAGGCGATCCTCGACGGGCTCAACGCGTTCAACCGCGAGGAGACCGGCGGCGCCGACGCCCAGCCGCTGGCCGTGCTGATCCAGGGCGAGCGCGGCGTCACCACCGGCGGGTTGCTCGGCCGGACCTGGCTCGACTGGCTCTATATCGAACTGCTCTATGTCCCCGACGGCCTGCGCGGCACCGGCGTCGGCCGCGACGTGATGCTGCGTGCCGAGGCCGAGGCGCGGGCGCGCGGCTGCATCGGCATCTGGCTCAACACCTTCAGCTTCCAGGCCCGCGGCTTCTACGAAAAGCTGGGTTTCACCCTGATCGGCCAGATCGACGATTACCCGATCGGCCATCAGCGCTTTTTCCTGCAGAAGCGGCTTTAGCCGTCGAACCGGACCGCGGTCGTGTTGGCGCCGCACACCAGGACGGCGACGCGCTCGTCCGGCGCCGGGACATATTTGCCCGACAGAAGCGCCGCGAAGGCGGCGGCGCCGCCTGGTTCGGCCACGACCCGGACCACGTCCCACAAGGCCTGCTGCGCCCGGCGGATGTCGTCGTCGGAGACGAGGATCGACCGGTCGATGAAGGCTTTCGCCAACGGGAACATCAACTCGCCGACCCGCTTCGGCGCCAGCGAATCGGCGGCGATGCCATTGGTCTCGGCATCGACCGGACGGCCGGCCTCGAACGCGCGATAGAGTGTCGGGGAGCCTTCGGGCTCGACCGCGACCAGCTTGATCCGGTCCCCGAACCAGGCTGCGATGCCGCCGATCAAGCCGCCGCCGCCGACCGCGACCAGCAGCGTGTCGATCGCCGGGCAATCGGCCTCGATCTCAAGCCCGACCGTGCCCTGGCCCAGCAAGGTCTCCGCCTGCTCGAAGGCATGGATCGGCAGGCCGCCCCGCTCCGTGACGAACGTCTCGCTGGCGGCGAGCGCGTCGGCGTAGCGATCGCCGGCGATGACGAGTTCGGCACCGTAGCTGCGGATACGCTCCGCCTTCGCGGGCGAGGTCACGCCCGGCACGAAGATCGTGGCCGGCACGCCCAGCTTCATGGCGGCATAGGCGACGGCGGCACCATGATTGCCGCCGGACGCCGCGACCACGCCCGCCGGCGGCACGGTTCGGGTCAGCAGATTGGTGAAGGCGCCACGGGCCTTGAAGGAGCCGGAATGCTGGAGCAGTTCCAGCTTGAGGTCGACCGGCCGAGGGGCCAAGCCGAAATCCGCCAGATCGACCCGGACGACCGGCGTGTGGCGGACATAGGGGCGGATCACCCGCTCGGTCTCGGCGATGCGGTCACGGGTGATCAGGGTTTCGACGGCCATGGCCGGCTGCTCCTCATGCGGGTTGACAATAATTAGTAACTTAGCAGAATAACGAAATGCAAGCAGCGGATACCCTGAGAGCGCTCGCCAACGAGCGCCGTCTCCAGATCCTGGAGTGGCTGAAGGATCCGCGCGCCCATTTTCCGCCGCAGGTCGACGGCGATCTGGTCGAGGATGGCGTGTGCGCCCTGCTGATCGCGCAGAAGCTGGGCATCACCCAGGCGACGCTCAGCGAGCATATGCGCGTGCTGGTCCAGGCGGGATTGCTCTGCCCGAAACGTATCCGGCAATGGACCTTCTATCGGCGCGACGAGGCGCGGATCGGCGCGATCAAAGCGGAATTCCTCGCCAACCTGTGACGGGTCCTAGACCAGCAGATTGGCGGCGGCGAACACCACCGCGCCCATGCCCAGCAGCACGAACGGGCTCAATTTCTGATAGCGCAGCAACAGGCCGGTCGAGACCGCGGCGACGGCCCAGGCGAGCCAGCCGCCGTCGGCGGTGCGCAGTACGTTCAAGGCGCCGGCCAGGATCAGGCCGGCGGCGATCGGCGCCAGGCCGCGCTCGATCTTGCCTTGCCACGGAGCGCCCCGATAGCGCCGCCAGACCCGCGCCAGCCCATAGACCAGCACCGAGGACGGCACGAAAATCGCGACCGAGGCGACGGCCGCCCCGGCCCAGCCGGCGACCTGCCAGCCGATGAGCGTGACGATCAGCGTGTTGGGCCCGGGCGCGGCGCGCGAAATGCCGAAATCGTCGAGGAACTGCGCCTGGGTCAGCCAATGATGCACATCCACGCTCTGATGCTGGATGTCCGACAGGATGCTCAAGCCCCCGCCGATCGAGGCCAGCGACAGCGGGGCGAAGGTCACGAGCAGGGCCAAGAGCGGATTGTCGCGCATCACCGGGCCCCCGGCCGGAACGCCAGGATCAGGCTGACCGGCACCAGCACGGCCACGACCGGCAGCATCGGCAGGCGCATCACGCCGACGGTGGCGAAGGTGGCGATCAGCACGGCCAGCGAGCCGAGATTGCCCGACGCGCGCCGGGCCGCGCGCCAGCCGAGCGTCAGCGACAGTCCTACCGCCGCCGCCGTGACCCCGGCCAGCACCGCATGGACCGAGGTGAGCCCGCCGTAGCGGCCATAGACGAATCCGATCAGGATGATGACGACGATGGGCGCGGCCAGCACGCCGGTGACGGCGAGCGCGGCACCGGCGCTGCCGCGCAGCGCGAAGCCGATCCAGATCGCCAGATTGACGACATTCACGCCGGGCATCGCCTGAGCCATGGCGAGACCGGAGAGGAAATCCGCCTCGCTCATCCATTGGCGCCGGCCGACGAACTCGCGATGCATCCAGCCCGACAGGCCGCCGCCGAAACTGGTGAGACCGATATTCAGAAAGGCGCCGAACAATGTCGCCAGCCCGACTGGCGGCGGCGTCATCAATGTGGGGGGCGGCAGGGCTGCGGTCTCGGGCATCGGGCCTGTTCTCCTCGGATACGGAGCGTCGCCCGGCCGCGCCGCCGGGGCAAGATCGCCGATTGGTTCGCAACCTTACGATTTGGCAATCCTGCCGTCGCAAGGACGCGTGGATGGTCGGGCGCGGGGCTGGGGTAGACTCACCGCTTCATCCGACAAGAACGCGACGGTCACAGATCGTGCAGCCTCCCAGTAGCGGTACGCTTCCCAGACCCTCTCTCCTGGGGCCGCTTGCCAACCCGACCTATCGCGGCATCTGGATCGCGACGCTGTTCTCGAATTTCGGCGTCTGGATCCAGTCGGTGGCGGCCGCCTGGGCCATGACCTCGATCGCGCCGACCGTCGATTTCGTCGCCTGGGTCCAGGCCGCGACCTCGCTGCCGCCGCTGTTCTTCACCATCCTGGGCGGGGTGCTGGCCGACCGGGTCGATCAGCGCCTGGTGTTCCTGGTGGCGCAGTCGATCGTGCTGGCGGTGGCGCTGACGCTGTCGGGCCTGCAGTTCTTCGGGCTGATCACGCCCTGGGGCCTGCTGGCGCTGACCTTCGCGCTCGACAGCGGCTCGGCGCTCCGCTACCCGGCCTATCAGACCACGATCGGCGAGATCCTGCCGCGCGAGATGATCCCGAGCGCGCTCGTGTTGAGCAGCATCGGCTGGAACATCGCGCGGGCGACTGGCCCGGCGCTGGGCGGCATCATCATCGCGGTCTGGGGTGTGCCGGCGGCCTTCGCCCTCAATGCGCTGTTGAACGTCTATATCATCTTCGTGCTGGTGCGCTGGCGCCGGCGCGCCAAGATCGTCAAACCGAAGCGGACCGGCAGCATCGCCGCCGAAGTGCGCGGCGGCTTCGTCTATGTCGCGAGCGCGCCGGCGATCCGCGCCGCGATGTTCCGCTGCTTCATCTTCACGCTCTTTGCCAGCGCGCTCTGGTCGCTGCTGCCGCTCGTCGCGAAGAACCTGGTCGGCGGCGGCCCCTCGACCTATGGCGTCATGCTGGGCGCCTTGGGCGTCGGCGCGCTGGTCGGTGCCGGCGTCATCGGCTGGATGCGCCATAATCTGGGCCTGCGCCGGCTGTTCGCGGTCGCGACGGGATGCTTTTGCCTGGCGACGGCGGTACTGGCCTTCGCCACCTCGCTCTGGGTCATCGTCCCCCTGCTGGCCTTGGGCGGGCTCGGCTGGATGGTCGCCATGTCGACTTTCAACGTCGTGGTTCAGATGGCGTCGCACGAGACCTTCAAGGGCCGGTCGATCTCGGTCTATTACGTGGCGTTGTTCGGCGGGCTGGCGCTCGGCAGCTGGATCTGGGGTCATGTCGCCGAACAGATCGACGTCCGCGCCGGCCTGGGTGCTGCCGCCTGCGGCCTGGCCGCGAGCCTGCTGCTCTATCGCCGCCCGTCGCGCATGGACCTGCATTTTGCCGTGCCGGCCGACGCGGATTAGTTATTCGAGCGTCAGGCCGATCCGGTGCCAGTCGTGCGACCAGAAGACGAACAGGGCCAGATCCTGTAGCTGGCCGCGATTCACGAAGCCTACCTGGGGTATCCGGCTGTCGAGTGAGTTGTTTCGATTGTCGCCGAGGACGAAATAGGCGTCTGCGGGAACCGTAAAGACCGGGGTATCGTCCAGCATACCGTTCCGCTCACTTCGGCCGATTTCGTAGCGTCGACCGTCAGGCAATGTCTCGATGAACGGCGACAGATTCCGTCCGTTTTCTGCCATTCGATCCGACTCCGGCCCCGGTATCTGAGCGACCTGCTCGTCGTTCAGATAGAGAAGGCCGGCGCGCATTTGCACACGGTCGCCGGGCAGGCCGACGATGCGCTTGACGTAAGTTGTGTTGCCCATCTGAGGCATCAGGATTGTGGCGATGTCGCCCCGTTGCGGTTCATGGTCGACGAAGTATTGTGCCCAGACCATAAAGAAATCTCCGATCCGCAACGTTGGCTGCATCGATGCGGATGGAATGCTGAAGCTTCGCCAAGCGACATGCTTGACCGCGCTATTCGTTACGATGCCAAAGGCGATATTCGCGGCAATCAACAGAACGTACCCGTGCCACCGAACCCGCGCCTGACGATCGATGGTGCGGCGGCGCCGGGCGATGAGCGCGGCGTCGACTCCACCATAAACCCACGCACCGAGTTCGATGACGACCAGCATCAAGACCAGCGGCAGGAAGATCGGCCTCGGACGGGTCTGCAACAAAAGGCCGAGGCTCGAAACGGCCACACCTACCGCGAGCGAAAAAATCCAACCGCGTTTCGTCCGCCCGACATAAAGCTGGCCCACGCCCACGGAAACGAGCGAAAGCACGAACGCGAGCAGGGCGTAGCGTCGCTTAGGCGGAAGCTCTTCTGAAGGTACGGCTTCGATCAGAATGTCGGACATCGGGCTCTCGTCGAAAGATGCTTGGGTCATGAGCCGCGCGGCTCGAACAGCTTCGGATATGTCCGGCCGTAATAGCCCGTGACCCTGTCGTGGGACAGGCCGATGAAGGCGCGATAGCCGGGGGCGATCACATAGCCGATGCCGGTCACCAGCACGGCGGCACCGAACAGGATATAGACCCGGTCGACGCCCAGGCTCGCGAGGCCGATGCCGCCCAGCGCCGGTCCGATGCTGGCCGCCACCTGCATCACCATGATGTGCACGCTGGTCATGCGCGCCCGGAACGAGGGCGGGATCGCTAGCATGCGATGGGTCTGGCCGACCAGCTGGGTGGTCGAGATGCAGAGGCCGCAGAGCGCGAAGGCGGCCAGCAGGACAGGTGGATAATGCGCCGCCCCGACGGCGACGAAGCACAGTCCCATGCCGACGATCGCGGCCGTGTAGATCGTGAAGCGGCCGACACGGTCGGCGAGCCGCGCCGAGAGGCCGAGCGCGCCCAGCAGCATGCCGGCCGACAATGCGGCCTCGCTGAGGCCCAGCCACGCGCCGGACAGGTGCAGCGACTGGATCTTCATCGGCAGCAGCATGCCGATGCAGGGCAAGAGGAAGATCGCGAACAGGAAGGTCACGAGCGTCCACCAGCGCTCGACCTTGATGTGCCATTTCGCGGCGAGGCCCGCCCGGATGTCGGCGAGCCAGGCCGACGCTCCGGCACCGGCCGCGCGCGCGACTGGGTTCTTCGGGATACGGAGCGTGAGGACGTAGGCGACGGCCAACAGCAGGACGTAGAGCCAGAGCGCGCTGGCCGTGCCGGAAATGGCCAAGATTCCGCCGCCCAAGGCCGGGCCGATCAGGCGGCCCAGCGCCTGACCGCTCTTCTGCAACCCCAGTCCGGCGGTGAGTTTGTCCGCCGGCAGCATTTCGGCCACGATGCTGGCGCTGGCCGGCGCCGCCAGCGATCCCGCCGCCGCGCCGACCAGATCCAGGCCGATGATCGCCGGCAGGCTATAGATGCCGGACTGCACCAGCGCCGCCAGGCCGATGGCGACCACCACCAGCCCGGCCAGGCCCACGGTCATGACCGATCGCTTGCAGTAGCGATCGCCGAACGGCGACAGCAGAGGCAGGAAAATGAGGGCACCGATCGCCACGATCGCGGCATAGAGTGCCAGATCGGCACCGCCGCCCTGCTGCGCGATCCACCAGGCGAGCGCCACATGGCCGACCATGCCGGCCGAGAGCGTCAGCGTATCGCTCAACAGCAAAGCCCGGAACGACGGGCCCAACGCATCGACCCGGCCTAGCAACCCACGCAGCATCCCGACGCTCCCCGACCTGAATGCCAGCATCGGCGAGCGGTCGGGTTGCGGTCAACCCTTGGTGAAAGATTATTTGACAGCCACCACTTCATGTGGAGTTTCGGGCTACCCCAGCACGATCGCCTGCACGCTCGGACGCTCGCAGATCTGGGTGAACCATTGGGTCAGCTTCGGCTTGTCGGCCAGGATCGCTTTGCCCTCGGGCGTGTGGCGGAAATAGTTGAAATGCGGCACCAGATGCAGGTCGGCAAGCGTCAGGTCGGCGCCGGTCAGATAAGGGGCGGCGATGATCGCCTCCAATGCCTCGGCGCAGACGCGGGCCTGGGGGATGGCGGCCGCGACCCTGGCCTCGTCGGTCGGCCGGCTAAAGACGCGCGGCGCCACGATGCGCTCGAACGCGATATCGGCGCTCCAGGTCCGGTGCAGATAGCAATCGACGATGCCGATGATCTGGTTCATGCGCGCCGCTTCCCGGGGCGTCGCCGGCTCCAGCAGCGGTCCGGGGAAGGCCTGGTCGACATAGCGCAGCATCGCCTGGGTCTCGTAGAGTTCGAAGCCATCGTGATCGAGCGTACCCACCTTGCCGAACGGGTGGCGCGCCAGATGTTCCGGGGCCCTGAGCTCGTTCGGCGCCACGGCCACCATCTCGAAATCGACGCCCTTTTCGGTGAGGCCCAGCCGTGCCGCTTGGACGTACGGACTGCCGGCGACGCCATAGAGTTTGACGCTCATGGGACTTCTCCTTCGGACGGTTCGGCCTGGTCGGCATAGGCCTTGAACAGCTGCTCGAACACGAGCACCCAGCCGCCGTTGTATTCGTCGCGCCGCTCGGCGCCGCCGGTCTTGAGCCGATCCCAGCCAGCGTGGACCAGCTTGACCTCGGTGCCGCCGGCGACCGGGCGGAAGGTCACATCGATCTGCTGCGCCTCTTCGGCGCTGCTTTGGACCTCCCAGCTGAACGCCAGGGCATGGGGCGGATCCCAGACCCGCACATGGCCCCAGACGGTCTCGGCGCCACTCGGGTCGATCTGGTAGAGCCGCCCGCCGACACGGGCTTCGAACCGGCAGTCGGTGGCGCCCCCCAACGAGAATTTGGCGAGCGGCCACCATTGGCCGATCTCGGCGGTGAACACGCGGAACGCGGTCGCCGGCGCGCAGCGCACGATGATGGTCTTGACCACCGGCGGGATCTGAAAGGCGGTGACGGTATCGGTCATGGCTCCTGTTCCTCCCGTTCGGCCGCGGCCGCAAAGCGCCCGAGGGTCGCGCGCCACATCTCGTCGATATAGGTCCGAAGCTCGCCCAGCGCGGCGCCGTCGGCGGAATAGATCCGGCGCGTGCCGGCCCGTTCCTCCTGCACAAGCCCCGCATCCTTCAGCACCTTCAGATGCTGCGAGACGGCGGGCCGGCTGATCGGCAGATCCTCGGCGATTTCGCCGACCGATCGGGGCCCGTCGACGACCCGTTCCAGGATCGTCCGGCGCATCGGATCGGACAGGGCGGCAAGCGTCATTGCGTAAGTCATAACTTACGTTAGTTTTGACTTACGGTTCATGTCAAGTCCGGCTCACGGCTCCGTGCGTTGGCGACCGGGCACGATCGTGGCTAGATCCGGCGGCCGTCCCGATCGAAAGGCCATCGTCATGCGCTTCGTGTTTCTATGCCTCGCCCTGCTTTTGCCGACCCTCGCCCGGGCCGAGCCGATCACGCTCAAGGCCGCCGACGGCGTGGCGGTGTTCGGCGAAGTCTGGGCCGCACCCGATCGCCCCAACGGCCGGAAGCCGCCGGTGATCATCGCGTTCCATCAGGCCGGATCGAACCACGCCGAATATGCGCCGATCGCGCCGAAGCTGGTCGCGGCCGGCTTCACCGTGCTGGCGATCGATCAGCGCGCCGGCGGCGATCTGTTCGGCGGCCACAACAAGACCGTGGCCACGCTCGGCCGCTCGGCCGATTACGGCGCGGCGCTGCCGGATCTGGAAGCGGCGCTCGCCTGGGGCCGGCAGACGGCGGCCGGCGCGCCGGTGATCACGATCGGCTCCAGCTATTCGGCGGCGCTGGTGTTCCTGCTGGCCGCGAAGCATCCGGGCGAGCTGGCGGCGATCCTCGCCTTCTCGCCGGGCGAGTATCTGGGCGGCTCCGATACGGTCCATCAGGCGGCGCGGCAGCTGCAGATCCCGGTGCTGGTCGACTCCGCCGCCTCGTCGGGCGAGATCGCGGCCGCCAAATCCATCCTCGCGGCGGTGCCGGCGGCGGGCAAGCTCCAGATCGTGCCCCGTGCCGGCGTCCATGGCGCCGCCACCCTGCGGACCGACCAGGACCCGGCCGGGGCGGCGGAAAATTGGCAAGGCGTGCTCGCGTTCCTGGCACCGTTCGCGGCGTCCTGAGCGGAGGGGGCTGACGCGCCGCCTGGTTTAGGGCTCTACTGCGCTCTCAACAGCGGGAGGCGGCGTATGCGACATGCAAGGATCATCGGCGGCCTGGCGCTGCTGCTGGCATCCGGCCGTGCCGAGGCGGCATCGCGGCCGGCGGTCGAGGGCGAGCATGGCATGGTCGTCTCGTCCCAGCATCTGGCGTCGGAGATCGGGGTCGAGATCCTGAAGGCCGGCGGCAATGCGGTCGATGCCGCGGTCGCGGTGGGCTATGCCGAGGCGGTGGTCAATTCCTGCTGCGGTAATATCGGCGGCGGCGGCTTCATGGTGCTGCACCTGGCCGCCAACGGGCAAAATCCGGCGCGCGACACCTTCATCAATTTCCGCGAGATGGCGCCGGCCGCGGCCACCGCCAACATGTATCTGGATGCCCAGGGCAATGTGGTGAAGGGTGCCAGCCTGGTGGGATATCTGGCCGCCGGCGTGCCGGGCACGGTGCTGGGGCTCGACACGGCCCTCAAGGAGTACGGCAAGCTGCCGCGCGCCCAGGTGATGGCGCCGGCGATCCGGCTGGCGCGCGACGGGTTCGTGCTGATCCGCGGCGATACCGACATCCTGGATCAGCGCACCAGCCAGTTCCGCGCCGACCCGGGCATCGCCGCCATCTTCCTGCGCAAGGATGGCACGGCGCTGCAGCCGGGCGACAGGCTGGTGCAGCGCGATCTGGCCATCACGCTGCAGGCGATCGCCGACCATGGCCCCGATGCCTTCTACAAGGGCAAGCTGCCGGCCCTGATCGAAGCGCAATCCAAGGCCCATGGCGGCATCCTGACCGCTGCCGATTTCGCCGCCTACAAGGTGACGGAATCGGCGCCGCTCGGCTGCGACTATCGCGGCTATCATTTCCTGTCGGCGCCACCGCCCTCTTCGGGCGGCGTCACCATGTGCGAGACGCTGAACATCCTCGAAGGCTACGACCTGAAGGCGCTGGGCTTTCATTCGGCCGCGGCGGTCCATGTCATGACCGAGGCGATGCGCCATGCCTATCTCGACCGCAACAGCTATCTGGGCGACCCGGCCTTCATCGCCAATCCGCTCGATCGGCTCTTGTCCAAGGAGTATGCCGCCCAGATCCGCGCCACCATTCCGGCCGACAAGGCGACCGTGTCCAAGGACCTAGCACCTGGCGTGGCACCGCATGAGAAGATGGAGACGACGCATTATTCCGTGGTCGACCAGGCCGGCAATGCCGCCTCGGTGACCTACACGGTCAATGGCCTGTTCGGGGCACTGGTCATCCCCGGCCATGCCGGCTTCTTCCTCAACGACGAAATGGATGATTTCACCACCAAGGTCGGCGTGCCGAACCTGTTCGGTCTGGTTCAGGGCACTGCCAATGCGATCGCGCCTGGCAAGCGGCCGCTGTCGTCGATGGCGCCGACGCTCGTCACCAAGGATGGCAGGATCTTTCTGGTGCTGGGCTCGCCCGGCGGCTCGCGCATCATCACCATCACGCTCGAGACGGCGCTCAACATCATCGACTATGGCATGGAACCGCAGGAGGCAGTCGATGCCCCGCGCATCCACCACCAATGGCTGCCGGACGAGGTCGATCTGGAGCCCTGGGCGGTTTCGCCCGACAGTGCCGAGCTGTTGACCGGCATGGGCTACAAGCTGGTGCAGCAGACGCCCTGGGGTGCGGCCGAACTGATTGCGATCGGCCCGGACAAACCGGTGGGATTCGGCCCCGCCTCCTCGGGCAACGATGCCTCCGTCGGCGGCAAGATGCGCCCCGGCCTGCGCTACGGCGCCAACGACGACCGCCGCCCCGCCGGTGCTGCGGTGGGGTACTAGCGTCGGTCTTCGGAAAGTTCGCAGTTTGCGAACATCATGTTTGTTCGCAAACTGCGAGCATGATAGGATGATGATCTCATGAGGATCATTTCCATCAGCACGTTGCAGGAATATCTGACGAGGCAGAAGTATCGCCCTGCCAAAGCCGCGTTGCAGGCGTGGGTTTCGGTAGCAAAGGCCGCCCGATGGTCAAACCATCACGATATGAAGCAAGTGTTCCCCGGCGCGGATTCCAAGCCGAGCGGTCCGGTCGTGTTCAACATCATGAACAATAATTTTCGATTGGTTGCCTACATCGTCTACGAATTCGAGACGATCTATATCAAATGGTTCGGGACGCATGCCGAGTACGACAAGATCGACGTCGATACGGTAGGAGGAATATGACCATGCCGTACATCCAGACCGAGGCCGACTATCGTTCTCTCAAGGAAGAGGTCGGCGCGAAGCTCGGCAGGGTCCACAAAGGAACTCCTGAGGGCGATCATCTGGACGCGCTTATCGGCGCGATCGTCAGCTATGAAGCGAAGCATCATGATCTCGGATTGCCCGATCCGATCGATGCGATCGAATTCATGATGGATCAAAAGGGCCTGAGCCGCCGTGATCTGGAACCTCTGATCGGTTCGCGCGGACATGTCTCCGATATCATGAACCGGTATAGGCCTTTGTCCCTTGAGATGATCCGGCGTCTGAACAAGAGCCTGGCCATTCCAGCCGAAGTGCTGATTCAGGAGTATCCGATCCAGGCTCGCCATCGCCGCGAGCTTTCCTCGGTCTGAAATCCGTAAAAGAAGGAACTCCCATGCTGTTCGACTTCACCGAGCTGTCGGCTGAGGCGCGCTACAAGCTGCTCGCGTCCACGGTCGTGCCCCGGCCGATCGCCTGGGTGGTCAGCCAGAGTGCGGCCGGCATGGTCAATGCGGCGCCGTTCTCGTTCTTCAACGTGCTGGCCGGCGATCCGCCGACGGTCGGCATCAGCATCGGCAACCGGGCGCGCGACGTGCCCAAGGATACGCTCGCCAACATCCGCGCGACCGGCGAATTCGTGGTCAATCTGGTGTCGCGCGACACTGCCGAGGCGATGAACAAGACGGCGACCGAGTTTCCGCCAGGCGTCGATGAATTGGCGGCGGCGAAGCTCACCCGCCTGCCGTCGGTCAAGGTGACGCCGCCGCGCATCGCCGAAAGCCCGGTCGCGTTCGAATGCAAGCTGGTCCAGACCCTGGCGCTCGGTCCGGCGAATACGCTGGTGCTGGGCCATGTGGTGGCGATGCATGTGCGCGACGACGCGGTGCTGGATGCGATGAGGCATTACATCGACACGCCCAAGCTCGACCTGATCGGCCGTATGCACGGCGGGGGCGGCTATACCACGACGCGTGACCAGTTCCAGATCGCGCGGATCCCATTCGACCGGTGGGACGAAGAAGCGGGCTAGGACACAGCCTGCCGTAGTCTGCTATGGCTCTCGTCCGCGCACGTTTTGGGAAATGGGACCGGACGATATGTATAGCGATGGCGATCTCGATGCGGCGGTGAAGGCGGGCATCCTCAGCCCGGCGGCGGCTGCAGGCTTCCGCGCTTTCGTCGCGCGCGAGCAGGGCACGACGGCGGTCGACGAGGAACAGTTCCGGCTGCTGACCGGCTTCAACGACATCTTCGTCTCGATCGCGGCGATTCTGCTGCTGGGGGCGGTCGGCTGGATCGGCAACAGCGTCAATGCCGCCGTCGGTGGTGCGGCGCTCGCGGGCGTCAGCTGGGCCTTGGCGGAGTATTTCACGCGCCGCCGCCGCATGGCGCTGCCCAGCATCGTGCTGCTGCTGAGTTTCGTCGGCGGTATGTATTGGCTTTCGGGCGGCATCGTCGAGTTGGTTCTTGGCAATGCGGGCCCCGCCGAGGCTTCGTTCAGTCTTGCCGGTTGCGCGGCGCTCACGGCGGCCGCGACCTACGGCCATTGGCGCCGGTTCCGCGTGCCGATCACCGTTGCCGCCGGCACGGTGACGGCACTCAGCACCATCATGTTCACGCTCCTGGCGCTGGTGCCGACGCTCAAGGACCATTGGCCGCCGCTGCTGCTCATCGGCGGCCTCGTGGTGTTCGCCGTCGCGATGTGGTGGGACGCGAGCGATCCGACGCGCACGACCCGCCGGTCCGACGTCGCCTTCTGGCTGCATCTGTCGGCCTCGCCGATGATTGTGCATCCGACCTTCAAGATGCTGGGGCTCCTGGGCGTGAACGAGACGGACACGGCCCGCGCCGCGGCCGCCATCGGCATCTATCTGCTGCTGGCCCTCGTAGCGCTCGCCGTCGATCGCCGGGCCCTGCTGGTCTCGGCCCTGTTCTATGTCGTCTATGCAATGGCGGCGCTGTTCAAGGCGGCGGGGACGCTCAGCGCCAGCTTTGCCTTGACCGCCCTCGTCATCGGCTCGGCCCTGCTGCTGCTGTCGGCGCTGTGGCACCGGGTGCGCGCTGCCGTGCTGGTGCTGTTCCCGGCCGGACTGCGCGCGCGCCTGCCGGCGGGCTAATCCTAGCGGAAGTCGTGTCGGCGCGCGAAATCGCCGACCAGCGCCGCCACCGGATCCGGCGCCTCCAGCGTGGCGAAATGAACCGTGTCCAGAATATGGACCTCCGCTTGCGGCGCGTCTCTGAGGTAGGCGAGGGCGCCGGGGGTGGTGAAGAAGTCGTCGCGGCTGCCCCAGATGACCATCACCGGGATGTGGAGCGACTTCAGCCGTTGCTGCCAGGCCGGGTAGCGCTCGATGTTGGTGCCATAGTCGAACCAGAGATCGTTCCGGGCCTCGATCACCCCCGGCCGCTGCTCGGAGGCGGTCATCAGCAGGATGGCATCCGGGCTCAGATCCGGGCTGTCCGTCCAGTTGGCGGCAGTCGGGAACGACAGCGCGGCGACGTAGTCGGCGCGGCGCCGGTCGATCTCCGCGTTGCGCGTCTTCCAATAGCGCCGCAATTCGCCGTTTGGATCCTGCGCCGCGGGGAAGCCGTCCAGATGGATCACACCGTTCTGAACGATGATCGCCGAGATGGCTTTCGGGTCGGCCTCGATCAGCCGGAACCCGACGGGCACGCCATAGTCCTGCATGTAGAGCGCGTAGCGACGGATGCCCTTCAGCGTCAGAAAACGCCCGACCGTGTGGGCGAGATTGTCGAAATCATATTTGTACGCCCGGTGGTCCGGCGCCTCGGAATAACCGAACGAGGGATAGTCCATGGCGATGACATGCAGGCCGCGCGTGTCGACGAGCCGCTCCATCACCGCCTCGTACATGATCGACGAGGCGGGATTGCCATGCAGGAAGACCAGGGTCGGCCCATCGGCCGGGCCGCCCTCGCGATAGAACAGGCTGACGCCGTCCACGCTTTGCCAGCCATAGTGCAGATGCGCCGCTGCCGCGGGTCGGGTGGCACCGATCCCGAGCAGGAGCATTGCAAGCGCGAACCGTCCGACTGTTCCGATCATGGCTCTGGGTCCCCGCTTACAAGATTTCGTCGAACTCGATGACGTTGCGATCGGGATCGCGGATGAAGCAGACCTTGCGGCGGCCGTGGCCGAACACCGACGGGCCTTCGGTGATGGGAATGCCGCATTGACCGAGCCAGGCGACCAGGTCGTCGATGCTGTCGACCAGGAAGGCCGCATGGGTATAGCCCGGCCATTTGTCGGCGATATCCATGAGGATGTTGCCGCCGTCGTCGGGCAGGCGGCCGTTGTAGATGAGGTTGATGCGCGCGCCGGCGTCATTGACCAGGCCGATCGAGCGGCCGCGCGGGGCATCCTCGTCCGGGTCGAACACGAAACCCAGCTGTTCGTAGAACGCCTGGGCCCGGTCGCGGTCGGTCACGCGAATGCCGACATGGTCGATCTGGGCGACCTTGAACATGGAATGTCTCCTAGGGAAGGGCAGGGATATGCGCGTAGAGCGCGCGGTGGTCGCCGTCGAAATCGGGCGCGCCGGCGGCGGTCAGGCGTTCGCGCCGCGATCCGTCGAGATAGCCGACGGAACGGATGTTCGGCCCCTCGTACCAGCGGATGTTGAAGGCGCCCGACCGGGGGAAAAACTGCACCTGATCGAACTGCGCGATATGGTCGCGGAGCCACCAGCCGAGTGGTTGCCACTCGCCGGTCCGCTCGAAATGATCGAGATAGCTCGGGATGAACACCGTCGCGGCGGCGCCGCGGAAGCCGGCAGCGTCCCGGCGGTCCCAGATGTGATGGGCGTAGGTCTCTTCGTTGCGGATGCACCAGGAATCGGTGACGCCCCGGTTGTGCAACTCGTGGCAGAAACCGTTCAGCGTCGGTGATCGATAGGCGCTGCGCACGCTGACATGGCCGAACGCCGCCTTCAGCGGCTCCAGCAGCAGCGTGCAGAGTTTGGCGCCGGCCTCGATCGCCGCACCCGGATCCTCGGGGATATTCGGCACGCCGAACAGATTGGCGACCTCGCTATAGAGCATCTCGCGCATGAAGAAATGGTCGGAAAGGCGAACGCGACCCAATGCATCCAGGTCGGCGAGCGCCGTTGCCGTCGGCTGCGGTTTCATGGCGGGGCCTCGAATATTGTGCTGGGCCTGATGTGACCTCGACGATGCACCCTTCTCAAACGACTTGATTTCGGGTTCAGATAACAAAATGTCGTCCAAATCCGAAAAAAGCGATCGACCGATGGCCGGCAGATCTGGCGCGCGTGCCGCACCGCTCAATGCGCTGCGCAGTTTCGAGGCGGCGGCGCGGCATCGGAGTTTCGTCGCGGCCGCGACCGAACTGGGCGTGACCGCCTCGGCCATCAGCGTACAGATCAAGCGGCTCGAGGCACGTCTCGGCCGGCCGCTGTTCGAGCGCGGGCATCGCAGCGTCGAGCTGACGCCGGTCGGCGAGCGTCTGGCCCCGGCGCTCGGCGCATTGTTTCTCGAACTGGATCGCCTATTGACCGAGGTGGTCGATCCCGTCGCCGATGCGATTCAGATCAGCGCCATGCCCTCCTTCGCGACGCGATGGCTGGCGCCCCGGCTCGCCGGCTTTGCCGGGCGGCGCCCGAGCTATCCGGTCCGGCTGGTCGGAGAGGATGCCCTGGTCGATTTCGACCGGGATGGCGTGGATATCGGGCTGCGCTACGGGCCGGGTGACTATGGCCCGCTCCATGTCGAGCGGATCGCGGCGGCTGAGGCCTTTCCGGTCTGCAGCCCCGGCTTTCTGGCGAAACACGCGGATCGGCTGAGCGATCCGGCCGGCCTTGCCGGCGTGCCGCTGCTGATCGACGAGACGTCGCTGCGCTCGCCCGATCTGCCCAGTTGGCCGAACTGGTTTGCGGCCGCCGGCGTCGGCCAAGCCCCGGCCCGGCCCGGCCCGCAATTCGACAGCCTGCATATGGCGCTTGCCGCCGCGGTCGGCGGGCAGGGGGTGGCGCTCGGCCTGACGCCGCTCGTCGATGCGGATCTCGCGTCCGGCGCCCTGGTGCGGCTGTTCGATACCGCCTTGCCCAGCCCCTATGCCTTCTGGTTCGTCTGCCGCCGGGATCGCCTGCGCGAGCCCAAGATCCGCGCGTTCCGCGACTGGATCCTGGACGAGGCCCGCGGGTGACCGCGCTGCCTATGGGCTGGTCGTGGGGCCGGCTGGTCGCAGGGCGAGTTGCTTGCGCGCCCGGCGGTTGCCAATGTGCCAACCGATGACAGCTGCCAAGACGACATAGAGCGCCATGGCCAGATAGACGATGGCATCCGGAACCCGGTATGGCCCGATGTCGAGTTCGATCTCGTCATGCGGGCGATGCGTACTGACCAAGCCGATGGCAAGAACGGCGAGGGGGCCAAGGCTGATCAGCGCGATGCATTGCGCGCGGGCCGTGGCGAAGATCCGACGGCGCTGGTGCTCTTCGGAGGCCGCGATCAGCTGCCACCGTTCCTGGACGGATTTGTCCCGGTTCCGCGCGGCGATCTCGCGTGCGTAGTCGGCCCGGAAATAGCGCCGCAATTCCTGGATCTGCCGACGGAGCATTCGTGTCCTCCAGCCCATAAGGAAAGGGCCGCGAATAAGCTCGCGGCCCTTTTGGTCTGCTTGTCGACGGGCGCGCTATTCCAGCTCGGCCGCCGACTTGATGACGCGGGCGGTCATGCCATAGGCGACCGCTTCGTCGGCGCTCATCCAGTAGTTCCGATCGCTGTCCTTGCGGACGCGTTCGATCGGCTGGCCGGTCTCGGCGGAGATGATCTGGTTCAGCCGCTCGCGCATCTTGATGATCTCGCGCGCCTCGATGTCGATGTCGGTCGCCGGGCCCCGCACGCCGCCCATCGGCTGATGCAGCAGGAAGCGGGTGTTGGGCAGGCAGAAGCGCTTGTCCTTGTGGCCGCCCACATAGATGAGCGCGCCGGCGGAGGCGACCCAGCCGGTGCCGATGATGCGGACCGGGACATGGTCGCGCACGAAGCGGATGATGTCATGGATCGAATCGCCGGATTCGACATGGCCGCCGGGCGAGTTGACGAAGACATCGATCGGCTTCGTCGATTCTTCGGCGAGCGTCAGGATGCGGCCGACGACGTCGCGGGCCAGCTTGTCGTTGATCTGGCCGAAGATCATGACCTTGCGGCCCTTCAGCAGACGCGATTCCAGTTCGTTGACCGGGGCTGCCGCGTCGGCCTTGGGGGCATCCGTATCCGGGGTCTCGGGCTCGTCGTCTTCGTCGGAACGGAAATAGGGCAGGCGGTCGCTCACGTGGGGCATCCTCTCAGTCGCTCGGGTCACGGGACGTTTTCATCTAAATCGAAAACGCCGCGCGAGTCTCCCCCTCTACCTAAGGCGCGGCAGGGCGATCGGCAAGACCGCTTCGAGCGCGCGGGACGCCTGAAGCACCTTATCCTCGCGATAGGCCGGTCCGATCAGCTGCAATCCGGCGGGCAGGCCATGGGCAAACCCGATCGGCAGCGAGGCCGCCGGATGGCGGGTCAGGTTGAAGGGATAGGTGAACGGCGTCCAATTGGTCCAGCCGGCATAGGGCCCGCTCTCGGGCGTGTCGCGCCCGGCACCGAACGCCACCAGCGGCAGGTTCGGCATGACGATCAGGTCGTAGCTTTCGAACAGCTGATTGATCTGGACCGCGAAGCCTTCCCGCGCCTTGGCGGCATTCAGCGCCTCGATCACGGTGTATTTGGCACCGACCTCGGCATAGGCCTGCAGGCCCGGATCGATGCGGGCGCGCTGCTCGGCCGTGAACTGCGCCAGCAGCGTGGCCGCCCCGGCCAGCCAATGTTTGGCGAAGGCGTCGTCGACGCCGGGCATGGTGAGCGTGATCGGTTCGATCGTGGCACCCAGCTCTGCCAGATGCTGCACGGCTTCGGCGATGCGCGCCGCGATCTCGGGATCGACCTGTTCGCCGTTCAGCGTTTCGGCATAGGCGATGCGCCAGCGGGCGACACCGCCGTCGAGCCCGATCCTCCAGTCGCGCCCGGCGGGCGGCAGCCCATTGGCGTCGCGCGGGTCGGGCTCCGACAGTACGTTCAGCATCAGCGCGCAATCGGCGACGGTGCGGGTCATCGGGCCGACGTGGGCGACCGCATTGAACGGCGAGGGCGGATATGCGGGGACCCGGCCATAGGACGCCTTCAGCCCATAGATGCCGGTGAAGCCCGCGGGAATCCGGATCGAGCCGCCGCCGTCGGTGCCGATATGCAGGGCCCCCATGCCGCAGGCGGCCGCGACCGCGGCGCCGCCGCTCGACCCGCCGGGCGTGCGCTCCAGGTTCCAGGGATTGCGCGTGATGCCGGTCAGCTTGGAATCGGTGACGCCCTTCCAGCCGAATTCCGGCGTCGTGGTCTTGCCCAGCAGCACCGCGCCATGGGCCTTGAGGCGGGCGACCGACGGCGCATCCTCGGCCCAGTCCTGATCCGGCTGGACCAGGGTGGAGCCGCGCAGCGTCGGCCAGCCCTTGGCCAGGATCAGATCCTTGACCGAGGTCGGCACGCCATCGACCAGCCCCTGGGGCCGGCCGGCGTGCCAGCGGGCTTCCGACGCGCGGGCGGATGCCAGCGCACCCTCCTCATCCAGGAAGCAGAAGGCGTTGACCTTGTCGTTCAGCGCATGGATCGCGTCATAGGCGGCCTTGGTCGCCTCGACCGGCGACAAGGTCTTGCGGCGATAGGCGGAGACGAGCTCCGTTGCCGACATCGTGGCCAGTTCATCGCTCATGATGCGGGTCCTCCTGATGGCATCCCGTGGAAGGCGTGGGCCACCTGATAGCGCATCGCGTGCTTGTCCGCGTCGGACGCGACGCCCACGACCAGATCGTCCAGGGTCAGGCCCAGCATCTCGTTCAGCGTGCGAAACCGGAAGCCCGGCTGCGCCGTCTTGAAATGATGGGTGACCGAAAACAGTGCCGCCTGATCGACAAGCCAGCCCAGTTGCAGCGGCAGCACCAGTTGCGGCAGGCAGAAGCGTGCCAGCGCCGCCAGATAGGTCCGGCAGGCGTCCGTCGGCTGGCAGACGAGAATGCCGCACAGGAAAACCGAAGACGGCTCGCGACGGGTCGTGCGGCAGCAGGCGAAGTCGAAATCGTCGGGCAGGGTGGCGAGGCGCGCCAGCCGGTCGGTCGCCTGCAGATCGATGTCGAGTGCGGCGAGGCGGGTGCCGTAGAGATCGAGCAGCAGCGGCAGCACGAAGAAGCGGGCGCAGGCATAGGCGACGGCATGGCCGTAGTGCCGGTCGGTGCTGGTCGAATAGCCGAAGCTGCCGGGCGCCTGGGCGGCCTCGATCGCCGCCAGGGTCGCCAGCGCTTCGGGCCGAGGATTGATCACATGCAGATGGGCCGGCGCGCCGTCGGGCAAGGACGCGATCAAGCTGGCGGCGAACCGCTCGACATAGATGCTGTCGGCGCAGGCGACATAGACGACGGGCCCGCCCTGCGCCTGGCGCAGCAGCGCAAACTCGGTCATGGCCGGGGGATAGACCGTGCCGTTCGACAGCCAGTGGCCGACCTCGGCCGAGGGGGCGACCAGGCAGCCCTGGCGGAAATAAACGTTGGTCTCGGGATGGGCGATCAGCGGCTGCTGGTTCGGCTGGGCGGCCAGGTCGCGGAACAGGCGGAAGATCGATAGGGACTGGTCGATCTCGCCGCGGACCATGCGGGCGCAGCCGGCGAAATAGACCGACAGCGGAAACAGCGGACTGTCGCGCGGCAGCTGGTTGACCAGGGCCTCCAGCACGGCCAGCCGGTTGTCGACCAGGCAATAATCCAGCACGCGGGCCAGCAGCACCGGGCCGGGCACGCCGCGGGCCGCCGAGAAGTCCGTTACCCGGATCAGATCATCGACCCGGCCGCTCTCGGCCAGGATCAAGGCCGCCAGCTGCAGGGCCTCCTCTGCGGCCGGCGTGTCGACGAGTGCCACCGACGCATCGAGCGCGCCGGCGCTGTTGCCCTGGCGATAGAGTGCCAGCGCCGCCTCGTAGGCGGGGGTCAGCATCCGGCGACCTCATCGCTCGTCATGGGGCATTCTTCCTATCGGTCCCAGGGGAGCGTAGCTGCCCGGCGACGGGCCGGGCAAGCCGGTCAGTGCGCGACGGCCCAGCGCTGGATCGCCGCAAGCAGAGCGGTCCGGTCGATCGGTTTGGTCAGGTGATCGTTCATGCCGGCGTCGCGACAGCGCCGGGCCTCGCTTTCGAGCGCGTTCGCGGTCACGGCGATGATGGGCACGTCGCGCATCGGCCCTTGGGACTGCCGGATCGCCCGGGTCGCCCCAATCCCATCCAGCTCCGGCATCTCCATATCCATCAGGATCAGATCGAAACTTTCCTGGCCGGCGGCGGCCACCGCCTCGGTGCCGTTATTGGCGAAGCGGACGGTGTGGCCGGCATCCAACAGGATGTTTTCGATCACCGCCTGATTGATGAACAGGTCCTCGGCCACCAGGATATGGGCGGCGGCCCCGTTCGGCCCGGCCGGGGCGGGGGCGGCGACCGGTGCCGGCGCCGCGACGGTCGGCAGGGCGGCGGCGAACCAGAAGGTGGCGCCCTGGCCCTCGTCGCTGTCGACACCGATCTCGCCCGCCGGCATGGCCTCGACCAGGCGCTTGGAAATCGCCAGGCCCAGGCCGGTCCCGCCATATTGACGGCCGGACGAGCGGTGCAGCTGCGAGAATTGCTGGAACAGCAGGGATTGCCGATCCTTGGCGATGCCCATGCCGGTGTCGCTGACCAGGAAGCGCAAGCGCGCGCCGTCGCGCCGGATCGCCAGCGTCACGCCGCCCTGGTCGGTGAATTTGAGCGCGTTCGACAGCAGGTTCAGCAGGATCTGCCGAAGCCGCGTTGTGTCGGCCTCGATCCAGTCGGGCAGGTCGGAAGCGAGATCGAGCCTCAGATAGAGCCCCTTCGTATCCGCCTGGCTGCGCAGGATCGACAGCGCGCCATCGGCCAGCGCCGGCAGGCAGACCGGCACCCGTTCCAGTTCCAGCCGCCCGGCCTCGATCTTCGACAGGTCCAGCACGTCGTTCAGGATCGCCAGCAGCGAATTGCCGGAATCCTGGATCAGCGTCGCTGCGCGGATCTGGTCGGGCGTCATGCCGGAGCGCAGCAGGATGTCGGCAAATCCGAGGATGCCGTTCATCGGCGTGCGGATCTCGTGGCTGACCGTCGCCAGGAAATTGGATTTCGCCAGATTGGCGCTGACCGCCTCGTCGCGGGCGGCCTGCAGCGCCTCGGCCACGGCCTGGCGCTCGGTCACGTCGCGCACGACCGCCACGACCTCGCGGCTGCCGTCCTCGGTCAGCGCCAGCTGCATGTTCGCTTCGAGCTGGAGGACGGTGCCGTCCGGTCGGATCGACCGGGTCACGATCGTTGTCCGTTCCTCGCCTGCGGCCAGACGGCGGAACGCCTCGCGCAGCTCCGGGCGATTGGTCCGGCTGCGTTTCTCGATCAGATTGGTGCCGATCATCTGTTCCGGTGCCACGCCGAACAGGGATCGGGCCGCGGGCGAGGCGTAGTGGCAGGTGCCGTCGAGCGCCACGCGCAGGATCAGGTCGGATGAATTGTCGGCGAGCAGCCGATATTCGGCCGCGGTCTGCGCCGCCCGCGCCTCGGTCTGCAGCCGGTCGCGGAATTCCAGGATCAGCCAGATGGCAAGCGCCAAGGTGAACAGCAGCAGCGCCGACGTGCCGGCCAGATGGACGCGCGCTTCCTGCCACCAATCCGCCAGGATGTCGTCTTCGGCGAGCGCGGTCGCGACCACCAGCGGATAGCGGGTCAGCTGGCGATAGCTGTTCAGCCGGACGACGCCGTCGGTCGAGGACCGGGTGAGCGCGGTGCCGTTCTGCGCCTTCGGCAGATAGGTCTCGAACAGGCTGCTCTTCGACAGGTCGCGGCCGATGTTGCCCTCGACCAGGGGCCGCCGGACCAGCAGCGTGCCGTCGGCATTCGCCAGTAGGATGGCGCCGTCGGCACCGATGTCGAACGTGTCGTAATAGCGTTGGAAATAGCTGGTTTCGATCGTCGCGGTGACGATGGCGATCAGGCTGCCGTCCGGCCGCTCGACCCGGCGGGACAGGGTGATGATCCAGATATGGTCGCTGCGGCTCAGGATGGGGGGGCCGATGAGAAAATCGGTCCCCTGATGATCCCGGTGATACTGAAAATAGGCGCGGTCGTCGTAGCGCCGCTGGCCTGGATCGAACGGTGCGGAATCGGCGATCAGCAGGCCGGCCGCATCGATCACGGCGAGCGAGCGCAGATGCGGCCGGGCGTTGGCCACTTCCTCGACCAGCAGCCGATCGAGCGAGGCCAAGGCCGTCGGATCGTCGGCGGCGGTCTCGACCCGGTTGGCGACGCCGACCAGAATGGCGGCGGCCACGTCGAACGTGTCCTGAACCTGCGAGCCGACTGCCTCCAGCAGGTTGGCCGTGTCCTTCTGCGCTTCGCGCATGTCCTGATCGCGCGCGTTCCAGACCTGGACCGCATCCATGGTGGCCAGGCCCAGGCACAGCACCATGACCAGGATCGCAGCCCCGAAAGTCAGCCGCGCCCGTCGATTCATCTGGCCAGTTCGCGGCGTTGCTGCACGCATTGCGGGTTCGAATCCCCGTCTCATGGAACCGAGACGTCGAGATCAGTCTGCCACAAACGGATTAGGAGCGTGTTAAAGCTTGCGCAATCAGCGCGGGTGCGGACCGTAGTGGCTCATGAACATGGCGACGGCCGCATCGACATTGCGTTCGATGTCGGCGGCGCTCGCGACGAAGCTGGGCTCCAGCAGGCAGCGCAGATGCAGGTCGCTCTTGGTCAGGGCGATGAATTGCGCCGCCGCCATCTTCGGGTCCGGCACCACCAGCAGCCCGCGCGCCGCGGCGCGGGCGATGCTTTCGCTGATCATGGTCAGCATGTCGTTGCTGCCGGCCTGAAAGATCGTCTGGCCCAGTTCCGGAAAGCGCTGGGTCTCGCCGATGACCGCGCGGAACAGGGTCAGCACGCCGGGCGTCGTGACGTAGCCCAGGAACTGCTGTCCGACCAGCCGCAGGGTCTGGGCCGGCTCCGCCTCCTCGTCACGGATGATCGCGAACAGCGAGCGCGTGAGGCTGGAGCGCGCCGCCAGCACGACCTCCGCGAACAGCCGCTCCTTGCTCGCGAAATGGACATAGAGCGTCGCCTTCGACACGCCCGCACGCTTGGCGACGCCATCCATGCTGGTATTGCCGTAGCCCTGTTCCAGGAACAGGTGCCGTGCCGCGTCGAGAATCTGCCCGATCTTGCCGCCCGGACCTTCGTCCGGGGCGGCGTCGGGGACGATCGTGGGTTGCTTCGCCATCGAGGCTGCTCTGAAAAAACTAAACCGTTCAGTTTTCTTCTAGACAAAAGCGGGGCGGCGGTCTACCTAAATCGCCGCTGAACTAAACAGTTCAGTTTCCTGTTTTCCTGTCTAATGACCAACGAACGATGCTCCGATCCCCTGGGCGGACCCGGTGCACACGATCAAGGATTTCCGGCGATGGCGGTTACGAACGAAGCGGCTGGCAACAAGGCAGACTCGGCTACGGCCAAGTCGAGCGCCGTTCCCAAGCTGGTGTTCGGCGGGGTGGTCTTGGCGCTGGTGCTGGGCGGCGGCTATTATTGGCTGAGCACGCGCGGCCTCGAATCGACCGACGATGCCTATACCGACGGCACGGCGATCACGATCGCGCCCAAGGTCGCGGGCTATGTCGTCAAGCTGGCGGTTAGCGACAATACGCGGGTCAAGGCCGGCGACACGATCCTGGAGATCGATCCGCGCGACTATCAGGTCGCCCGCGACAAGGCGGTGGCCTCCCAGGCGCTGGCCCAGGCCCAGCTCGACAATGCCCGCGTCGCCCTCGACATCGCCAAGGTGAAGTATCCGTCCGATCTGGAGTCCGCCGATGCGGCGCTGGGCTCGGCCAAGGCCGGCTACGCCAAGGCCCACGCCGACCTCGTGCGTCAGCAGAAGGTCGATCCGCGCGCCACCACCCAGCAGCAGATCGATGCCGCACGCCAAGCCGACCTCGCGGCCTCCGCGACGCTCGAAGATGCCGAGGCGAAGCTGAAGGTCGCCCAGCTGGTTCAGCAGAACATCGCCCAGGCCCAGGCTCAGGTGGCGCAGCTCGAAGCGCAGGTGGCCTCCGCCAAGGCCGACGCCGATCAGGCGGCGCTCAACCTCAGCTATACGCATCTGACGGCACCGGCAGATGGCTGGGTCACCAAGCGCAATGTCGATCTGGGCTCCTATCTGCAGCCGGGCCAGTCCTTGTTCTCGCTGGTCTCGACCCAGGTCTGGATCACGGCGAACTTCAAGGAGTCGCAGCTGACCCATATGCGTCCGGGCCAGCCGGTGAAAATCAACATCGACGCCTATCCGGATCTGGATCTCGAAGGCCATGTCGACAGCATCCAGATGGGTTCCGGCTCGCGCTTCACGGCGTTTCCGGCCGAGAACGCGACCGGCAACTTCGTCAAGATCGTCCAGCGCGTGCCGGTCAAGATCGTGATCGACAAGGGCCTCGACGCCGACCATCCGCTGCCCTTGGGCCTGTCGGTCGATCCCGAGGTCACCATCAAGTGAGCGAAGGGCCCGTCGATACGGGGGCGCCCAGCCGGTCGGACTGGCGCCCGCGTGCCAACCCCTGGGCGATCGCCGTTGCCGTCACGTCGGCCGCCTTTATGGAAATCCTCGACACCACGATCGTGAACGTGGCACTGCCGCATATCGCCGGGAGCCTGTCGGTCGGTGCCGACGAAGCGACCTGGACGCTGACCTCGTACCTGGTCGCGAACGGTATCGTGCTGCCGATCTCGGGCTGGCTCGGCAGCGTGCTCGGCCGCAAGCGCTATTTCATGATCTGCATCGCCATGTTCACGGTCTGCTCGCTGCTCTGCGGGTTGGCCGCCAGCCTGCCGCAGCTCGTGGTCTTCCGGGTGATGCAGGGCTTCTTCGGCGGCGGCCTGCAGCCGAACCAGCAGTCGATCATTCTCGACACCTTCCCGCCGGCGAAGCGCGGTGCCGCCTTCTCGGTGACGGCGGTCGCGACCATCATCGCCCCCGTGCTGGGGCCGACCTTGGGCGGCCTCATCACCGACAATTTCAGCTGGCGCTGGATCTTCTTCATCAACATCCCGGTCGGCATCGCCGCCGTCGTCGCGGTCTGGATGCTGGTCGAGGATCCGCCCTGGGCCAAGGTCGCAGCGCGCACCGGCAAGCTCAGCGTCGACTATATCGGCATGTCGCTGATCGCCCTCGGGCTCGGCAGCCTGGAGATCGTGCTGGACCGCGGCGAGCAGGACGATTGGCTGGCCTCGAACTTCATCCGGACCTTCACGGTCATGACCATCCTCGGCATCACCGGTGCGGTGTGCTGGCTGCTGATCGCGAAGAAGCCGATCGTCAATATCCGGGTGCTGGCGTACAAGAATTTCGCACTCGGCGCCGGCATGATCTTCGCGATGGCCGTCGTGCTCTATTCGAGCGCCGTGCTGCTGCCGCAGTTGGCGCAGCAGCAGTTCGGCTATACCGCGACCTGGGCCGGCCTGATCCTGTCGCCGGGGGCACTGCTGACCATCTTCACCATCCCGGTGGTCGGCCGGCTGCTGCCCATCATCCAGACCCGCTATCTGGTCGCGACCGGCTTCACCATCCTGGGCTGCGCGCTGTTCTATGCGTCGACGATCACGCCGCAGGTCAATTTCGGCACGCTCGCCTTCCTGCGCGCGTTCCAGACCTTCGGGCTCGCCTTCCTGTTCGTACCGATCAGCACCACGGCGTTCTCGACCATTCCGGCCGAACTCAATCGCGATGCCGCCTCGCTCTACACCATGTTCCGCAATGTCGCGGGCTCGGTCGGCATCGCGGTCGCGACCGCGCTCGTGACGCAGCACAGCCAGACGCGCATGGCCTACATGTCCGAGCACCTGACGCCGCTGGAGCAGCCCTTCGCCGACCAGATCGCGCGCAGCGAGGCCACGCTGATGTCCCATGGCACCGCCGCAACCGACCTCGCGACGACGGCGAACGGGATCATGTACAAAGGCCTGCTGTTTCAGTCGTCGGTCCAGGCCTATCTCGACGTGTTTGTCATCTGCTCCGTGCTGGCCTTCTGCATCGTGCCGCTGACATTCCTGATCTCTCCCATGAAGGCGGGCGGGCGCAAGCCTGCCGGAGGCCATTGATGACTACTCACGTGTCGCCGCGCGGCCTCGCTGCCGCTTCCTTAGGCCTCGCGGCCCTGGCCGTTGCCGGCTGCACGGTCGGCCCGGACTATGTGCCGCCCAAGGTCGACGTGCCCGCCGGGTGGACCGAGGACAAGGCTCCCGGCCTGATCGGCACCGGCCCCGAGGCCGACAAGCAGCTCGACCAATGGTGGACCGGCTTCAAGGACCCGACGCTCGACCGGCTGGTCCAGACCGCGATCAGCGATAATCTGGACCTCAAGATCGCCGAGCAGCGCCTGATCGAGGCCCGGGCGGAGCGCGCATCGGCGGCGGCGGGCTTCCTGCCGACGCTCGATGCGTCGGGCAGCGCCGAACGCCAGCGCTATTCGACCCAGCTGAAGTTCCCGCCCTATGGCGGCGTGTTCAACACCTACCAGGCCGGTTTCGATGCCTCGTGGGAGATCGACGTGTTCGGCAAGACCAGGCGCGCGGTCGAGGCGGCCGACGCCACGGTCGAGGCCACGAACGAAAGCCGGCGCGACGTGCTGGTCAGCCTGTTGGCGGAGCTTGGCCGGGACTATTCCGCCCTGCGTTCGGCCCAGGCCCGGCTCGTGATCGCGGAGCGCAACATCAAGGCCGACCAGGATGCGCTCGATCTCACCCGCGAGAAATTCTCGGGCGGGCTCGGCAACGAGCTTGATGTGGCCCAGGCCCAGGCGCAGCTGCAGACCTTGAACGCTGCCGTGCCGCAGCTGCAGGCGACGGTGGCGACCCAGGCCCATGCGATCGCCGTGCTGCTGGGCAAGGAGCCGGGCGCGCTCGAAGCGGAACTCACCACCGCGGCGCCGATGCCGACCATCCCGCCGACCCTGCCGGCCGCCGTGCCGTCGGATGTGGTGCGCAACCGGCCCGACATCCGCGCGGCGGAGCGGCAGATCGCCGGGGCCAATGCCCAGATCGGCGTCGCCATCGCCCAGATGTTCCCGACCTTCTCGATCCAGCCGTCGTTCGGCCTCGCGGCCGGTTCGCTCAACCACATCCTCAAGGACGGCGCGTTGCAATGGGGAGCACCCGCCTCCGTCTCCGTGCCGATCTTCGAGGGCGGCCGGCTCGAGGCCGGGGTGGCGCAAGCCCGGGCCGTGACGGAAGAGGATCGCCTGACCTACCGCAAGACCGTGCTGGGGGCCTTCCAGGAGGTCGAGGATGCGTTGGTCGGCTATAGCACCGAGCAGCGGCGCCATGCCTCGCTCGCGGCCGCGGTCGAGGCCGACCGGATCGCGGTCCAGCGTGCGACCGCGCTCTATCGCAGCGGCCTCGGCAGCTTCCTCGACGTGCTCGACGGCGAACGCAGCCTCTATAGCGCCGAGGATGCCGTCGCCCAGAGCGACCTCACGCTGACCCAGCAGACCATCGCACTCTACAAGGCGCTGGGCGCCGGCTGGCAGGTCGGCGAGACGCAGGTCGCTACCGCAAAGTCGTGACCTTTCGGTAACGCTTCGGCCTTGGCGCCACGCTGAGACGACGGTGCCTCTTCCACGCTCCGACGAATCAGGGCATATCCGCCTCACGACCGTCGGGGGGCGGGGGGAAGCATGGCGTTCAGATCTGGCGCGTTCGGTGTAGGGTTGGTGGCTGCGGGCTTGATGCTCGGCGGATTCGCCAATCCACAGACCGTACGCGCCGATCTGCCGCCGGCGATCGCCACCGCGGACGACCCGTCCCGCGTGCTGAATTTCGCCAATCGCCCGGATTTCCTGGCCGACGACACCATCCAGAAATTCGAGGCCGAGACCGGCATCAAGATCAACCTCACCACCTACGCGACCGACGCCGAGCTCTTGGCGGGCTTGAGGGCCGGCAAGGCCAATTGGGATCTGGTCGTGGCCGGCACCGTGCCCGTGCTGATGAAGGGTGTGACCGAGGGGCTGTTTCAGCCGGTCGACCCGACCAAGATCGGCAATTACGCCAACGTCGATCCGACCATGCTCGAACGGATCGCCCCCTATGATCCGGCCAACCGGATGGCGGTGCCGTTCTTGTTCGGCACGACCGGCCTGGGCATCAATCCGGAGAAGCTCAAGGCGGTACTGGGCGATGCCGCCCCGATGGACACGCTCGCCCTGCTGTTCGATCCTGCCCTCAATCAGAAGACCGCGACCTGCGGCCTGGCCGTGCAGGACGCGCCCGGCGACGTGATCCCGGCGGCGCTCACCTACCTGGGGCTCGACCCGTCGAGCCAGGACGACAAGGATCTGGCACGCGCCGGCGAGGTGCTGCAGAAGGTGAAACCGATCCTGCGCCGGCTGTCGGCCAATGATTTCGCCGAGGCGCTGGCAAGCGGCACGGTCTGCGTCGGGTTCGGCAGCTCGGTGCAGGTGACCGACGCCAAGACCCGGGCCGCCGACCGCGACAATGGCGTCGACTTGACCTACACCGTGCCGCGCGAGCGGGCGCGGCTGTGGATCGACGTGCTGGCGATCCCGGCCAAGGCACAGAATGCGGACGCCGCCCGGCAGTTCATCAATTTCCTGCTGCGGCCGGAAATCGTCAGCGACGTCACCGACTGGACCGGTGCCGCCAATCCCAATCTGCTGGCCGCCGACTTCGCCGACGATGACGACGACAAGAACGACGAGACCATGTTCCCGACCGCGACCGACTGGGCCCGGCTGTTCCTGGACAAGCCGCTCACGCCCGACGCGGAAAAGACGCGCGCGCGCATCTGGGCCCGCACCAAGCCATAACGTTTGCGTGCCGTTGCCGCTATGATCGGCACCAGCAGCGACCCGGAGAGATGTCGACATGACCGCCAAGACCCCCGCGGAAGCGGGTTTCCACATGCCGGCCGAGGGCGCCAGGCACACGCGCACCTGGATGGCCTGGCCGAGCCGGATCGATCTGTGGAACGGCCGCCATGTCGAGGCGAAGGCCGCCTATGCCGCGGTCGCGCAGGCCATCTCCCGGTTCGAGCCGCTGATCATGGTCGCCAACCCGGCCGACGTCGCCGAGGCTGAGGCCCAATGCGGCGCCGGGATCGAAGTCGTGCCCATGGCGCTCGACGACAGCTGGATGCGCGATATCGGCCCGACCTTCCTCCTCGACGGCAAGGGCGGGCTCGCCGGCGCCGATTGGCGCTTCAACGCCTGGGGCGACAAATGGCCGAACTATGCCAATGACGCCGCCATCGCGGCCCAAGTGCTCACCCAAGTCGGCTGCCCGCGTTTCCAGGCACCGTTCGTGCTCGAAGGCGGCTCGATCCATTCGGACGGCGAGGGCACGGTGCTGACCAGCGAGCAGTGCCTGTTGAACCCGAACCGCAACCCGAGCCTGACCAAGGCGGAGATCGAGGCCAACCTCAAGGCCTGGCTCGGCGCCAAGGTGGTGATCTGGGTCGGCCAGGGCCTGGAGAACGACGGCACCGACGGCCATGTCGACAATCTCGCCTGCTTCGCCCGGCCCGGCGTCGTGCTGGCGACCAGCTGCCGCGACCAGGCCGACACCAACTATGCGCCGATGCAGGACAATATCGCCCGGCTGCACGCCGCGCGCGACGCGAAAGGTCGCGCGCTCGAAGTCCTGGAGCTGCCGATCCCGGCCAAGCGCGTGACATCCGCCGGCCGCCTCGCGATGACCTATACGAACTTCTATCTGGCGAATGGCGCGGTGATCGCGCCGGCGTTCGACGATCCGATGGATGCGGTCGCGGCGAGCGTGCTGGCCCAGGCCTTTCCGGATCGCCAGATCGTGCAGATCCCCGCGCTTGCCATCCTCGAAGGCGGCGGCGGCATCCATTGCATCACCCAGCAGCAGCCTGCCGTCTGAAGGGAGCCATCATGAGCAAAGTCACTCTCGCCGCGACCCAGTTCGCCTGCGGCACCGATCACGCGGCCAATGTCGACAAGGCGGAGGCGATGGTGCGCCGTGCCGCCGATGAGGGCGCCGACATCATCCTGCTGCCGGAACTGTTCGAGACGCCGTATTTCTGCCGCGACCAGCTGCCGGACTGGTTCCTGTCGGCGAAGCCGCTCGACGGCCATCCCTGGCTCGGCCGCTTCCAGGATCTCGCCAAGGAACTGAACGTCGTGCTGCCGGTCAGCTTCTTCGAGAAGGCGAACCAGGCCTATTACAACACCATCCTGGTGATCGACGCCGACGGACGGCAGCTCGGCATCTATCGCAAGAGCCATATCCCCGACGGCCCGGGCTATCAGGAGAAATATTATTTCCGGCCCGGCGACACCGGCTTCAAGGTCTGGTCGACCAAGTTCGGCCGCATCGGCGTCGGCATCTGCTGGGACCAGTGGTTTCCGGAATGCGCGCGCTCCATGGCGCTACAGGGGGCGGATTTCCTGTTCTACCCGACCGCGATCGGCACCGAGCCGCAGGACGCCTCGCTCGACAGCCGCGACCATTGGCAGCGCGTCATGCAGGGCCACGCCGGCGCCAACCTGACGCCCTTGGTCGCCTCCAACCGCACCGGCGTCGAGCAGGGTGCCGAATTCTCCCAGCGCTTCTACGGCTCCTCCTTCATCGCTGATCCGACCGGCGCCAAGCTCGCCGAGGCGGCCAGGGAGGGCGATGTGGTGCTGACCGCCAGCTTCGACCTCGACCAGATCCGCCGCCAGCGCGACGGCTGGGGCGTGTTCCGCGACCGCCGGCCGGAGCTCTATGGCGCGCTCATGACGGCCGATGGGATGGTGCGGTAAACCAAAACGGGGAGAAGCCAGTGGCCAAGCTGACCATACTCTACGGACACCCGACCGACCCTGCCGCGTTCGAGCATTACTATGCCGAGACCCACCTGCCGATCGCCGCCAAGGTCGAAGGGCTGGAGCGCGCGGAGTTTTCCAAAGTGATCGGCACACCAGACGGCAGCGCGCCGGCGTTCTATCGGATCGCCGAGCTGTGGTTCGAAAGCCTCGCGGATTTGCAGGCGGTCATGGCGACGCCCGCGGCGCGGGCCGCGGTGGCCGATATCGCCAATTTTGCGACCGGCGGGGTCACGACGCTGATCTCGGAGGTCGCTTAAGGCTAGACCCCCGCCTTCTGCCCGCTGAACAGCGCGTGGCCGGCCTTCATCCAATGGACGTCGACATTCACGAACCCGGCCTCGGCCAGCCATTTCAGCTGATCGAACAGCGACGACGGCTGATCGGCGGGGTCTGACGCCGGGTCCTTGAACAGGTTCCAGTCGAGATCCTCGAACCGCTCGAATGCGACGCGGGAGCCTTCCAGCCGTTCGGACCGTTCCAGCACGGCCTCGTCCCAGCTTGCGGCCGCGAGGCGCAGCCCGGGGCTCGTCGCCGGCAGCACGATGTCGGCGATCGCCAACACGCCGCCGGCGCTCAGCACCTGATGCAGATCGGCGAACAGCTGTCGCTTCGCCGGTCCGTCCAGATGGTGGATGACCAGCGACGAGACGATCATGTCGGGATGCCAGGGGAATTGGCGCCAGCCGGCATCGTGCAGATCGAAGCCGCGCAGTTCCGCTCGCGGGCCGTATTTGGCCAGTCGCCCGGAGGCCGTCCGCCGCATCGCGTCGGAACCGTCCAGGCCGCAATAGCGCGTCTGGGGATGGGCCTGCAGCAGTGCATCCGCCAGCACGCCCTCGCCGCAGCCGATCTCCACGATGCGGGGATGGGCGACATGGGTCGGCACCAGCGCGCTGAAACAGTCGAATTGATGCTCCCGCTCCGGGATGAAATAGTCGCCCAATTCCAGGAACAGGGTCGTATCCGCTTCGCTCCACTTGTCCGCGGCATTGTTTGCCATCTCTTGAATTCCCGACTGATCAGAATGGCGATAGCGTGAACCCTATGTCCCGGTCGAGCAAGCGCCGGAAATTTCGGTGCATTGAACTAACGCTCCTTCGCCATCGCCCCAGAGGCCGTCCCATACGAGAAATTGAACGCGACCGAGATCCTCGGCCTGGTCCCGCGATAGGGCGTCACGGCGTGGCTGAGCCAGGATGGGAACAGGATCATCATCCCGGGTTTGGGCGTCAGCGTGCGGGCGCCGCCGGCGCTCTCGTCGGCATCGGCGCCGCCGTCGTCGACCAGGAAGCGAGAGGGGGATACAGCCGGGCGACGCGATGACGTGTGCTGGGGATCTTTCCGTATGGCGGGCGAAAAACCTGCACTCAAATTTGACAAACTGAACAAAACAAGAACATTCTGCTTCTCGATTGATGCCTTGTTGAGAGTCGATCGGAGAAGACAGGATGATCGGTTGTCCAGATACGATGTTCACACTTTCGAAGAAGAAGGGCAGCTTCGGTCTCGATTGTAACGCGCAGGGGCTTGCGTTGGCTGGCGTGCCCTTGTTGCGGCGCGCGGGAAAAGGTTTCGTATCCAGGCCGATGGAGGAAGTCCAATGGCTGATCGATCGGGCGTATCAGACGAAAGTTGACGCGGCTCCGTTGATCGGTGGTCTGGACGTAGTTGCGCAAGCGCTCAGTGAAAATGAGATGGCCCGTGCGATGATCGCCACAGTTTTACTTAAGCTCCCGGAGTTGGATTAAATCCGCTTTACGGCGGAGTTTAAGATTTCTAGTTTGCCGGAGCTTGAATATGGATCGAGATGTCGCGCTCAGAGTCGATGGTTACATGATAGCGTTGGGGGCTGTATTTTCCAGCGTTGCGCAATATGTTCGGAACAATGTTCCGGAAGATCAAAGACATGAATATATTCAAACAATCGGAAAAGGATTTGGCGCTGTTGTCGAGTTATCGAACAAGCTCTATGCGGAACATCCCGACATTGTTCCGAAAGAAATGCGGCCGTGAATCTTACCCGTTCTGTATTCCAGACGCCGTCCCATACGAGAAATTGAACGCGACCGAGATCCTCGGCCGGGTCCCGCGATAGGGCGTCACGGCGTGGCTGAGCCAGGAGGGGAACAGGATCATCATCCCGGCCTTGGGCGTCAGCGTGCGGGCGCCGCCGGCGTCCTCGCAATCGGCGATGGCATAGCGCAGGTCGGGCGCATACATGACCGGCAGCAGCCCGCGCGGGTCGGTCATCTCGAACAGGCCGCCGACGCTCTCGTCTTCATCGACGCCGCCGTCGTCGACCCAATAGACGCCCGACCAGAAGGCGCCGGGATGGCCGTGGGCGCGGTTGGCGTCGCCGGCGCCCGAAATGTTCGCCCAGGCGGTCACCCGCCAATTGATGGCGGCACGGACCAACCCGCCGGCGCCCTCGGTCACGGTCAGCCGATCGACCAGCTGCCGGGCCGCACTCAGCAATTGCGCGCCGGCCGGGCCGCTCCAGGATTGGAACTCCGCCGAATGCCAGCCGCCGACATTGCTGGCGGCGATACCCGGTTCGATCTGCCGCCGCGCCAGGATGCGCTGGGCGAGCTCGGCATTGAGAGCCTCGTGGCCGGCGAGCGTCACGGCCGCAAGCGGTGTTGCGAACAGGCCGGCGACGGACAGGCTGCCGGTCTGAAACGGGTCTTCCATGATATCTCCGGTCTGCGCGAGGCGGCGGACCGCATCATGCCACGGCCGGGGCGGGCGGCCCCAGTGCCATTCGACGCGACTATTTGTTCATGCAGGGGTAGGGTTTGGCGCCTAGCGTGGGTTTGGAGCCGCTGAAGGAGAACGCCCTTGTTCTCGCCAATCATCCTCGGTCAGCTGCTGGCGATGCCGGCGGCGTCGAGCGAACTCATCGTGCTCAATTACTACGAACGCCCGCCCTTCATGGTCGGACAACCGGACGGCAGTGCCGCGGGCCTGACCGCGGACCCGGCGGCGGCCCTGTTCCGGAAAGCGGGCGTGCCGTTCCGCTGGCAGAAGACGCCCGCCAAGCGGCAGCTGAGCGAGATCGAGAGCGGCGCCGGCTATGACTGCGGCATCGGCTGGTTCGCCAGCGTCGAGCGGGCCGACACGACCCTGCTGGTCGGTCCGATCTATCGCGACAAGCCGCCGGTCGTTTTGGCGGGCCCCGCCTATCCGCTCGATCCGGCGAAGCCGATCGACGAGCAGTTGGCGGGCCGGAAATCGCCTGTGCTGATCAAGGATGGCTTGACCTACGGCAGCTACATCACGCGCCTGATCCGCGATGCGCAGCTGAACACGATACTGGTGTCGGTCGAGCAGGCGCAGATGGTCAAGATGCTGGTCGCGGGCCGCGCCAACCTGATGTTCTCGACCCGCGAGGAGGCCGACATGCTGCTGTCCGACAGTGCCCAACTGGCCGAGAAGGTCCATGCGGTGCCGCTCGGCCCGGACGCGGTCGGCGAAGACCGCTATCTGCTGTGCAGCAGCAAGATCGACGAGAAGATCATCGCGGGGCTGAGGGCGGCTCTGGCGAGTTAGCCGCCCCTTACTCGGCCGCGGGGCAGGGCGCCCGGCGACGCTGGCCCAGACCCGCCCCCAGCACCGCACCGGTCAGATGGCAGGCGGCGATGGCGAGCAGCGTGATCGCGAAGGCGTGGGTCACTGCGGCCGGATCGGTCCGGGTGCCGAGTGCGGTATAGAACAGGCCGCCCAGCACGGCCACCGCGATGGCGGCACTCACCTGCAGGGTCGAATTGACCATGCCGCCGACCAGGCCGGCGCGATGCGGCTCGACCCGCTCGACGATGACCCGCACCATGGTCGGGATCGACATGCCCATGCCGAGCCCGATGAACAGCAGGGCCGGGGCGAGCAGCGGCCAGATCGGCGCAGCACCGGCCGGCGACAGCGTCACCGCCGTCGCGGTGCCGATCAGGCCTAGCGCCGACAGCACGAAGCCCAGCGACGAGGCCGATGTGCCCAGCCAGCGGCCGAACAGCGGGCTGAAGGTCGATCCGGTCAAGAACCCGGCCGAGAACGGCAGGATGGCGAGCCCGGCCTGGAGTGCGGTGAAGCCCAGCGCCTGCTGCAGATAGATCGAATAGGTCAGGAAGAACGCGGCCAGCGCATAGAGCGTCAGGATGGCGCTCAAGCCCCGCAGCAGGCCCGGCGTCTGGAACACCTCGATCGCGACCAACGGATCGCCGCCGGCCTTGGCGAGCTTCAGCTCGTAGCGGCGGAACAGCTCGACCCAGATCGGCGTGGTCGCGATCATCACCAGCGACCAGGTGGGCCAGCCGCGCTCGCGGCCCTCGATCAGCGGCAGCACGAAGGCGGTCAGCGCCAGCGCCGATAGCAGGATGCCACCGAAGTCGAGGCGGGGGCGACGGGCGCCGCGGGTCTCGCTGAGCAGCGGGATGGCGGCGATGAAGGCGACGATCGAGACCGGCAGGTTGATCAGGAAAATCAGGCGCCAGCCCATGCCGAACAGGTCGGCCTGGACGAGTGCCCCGCCCAGCAGCTGGCCCACGATCGAGGACAGGCCCAAGGTCACGCCATAGATGCTGAGCGCGCGGCCGCGCTCCTGCGCCGGGAACAGCGCATGGACCGAGGCGAGCGCCTGGGGCGCCATGGCGGCAGCGGCCAAGGCTTGCAGCAGCCGCGCCAGGATCAGCGTCAGCGGCGACCAGGCGAGCCCGCAGAAGGCCGACGCGAGCGCGAAGCTGGCGAGGCCGATCAGGAAGATGACCTTGCGGCCGAAAATATCGCCCAGGCGGCCGCCGGTGATCAGGAACACGGCATAGACGATAGCATAGCCGGAAATGACCAGCTGCACGTCCGCCTCGGTCGCCTCAAGGCCCGAGGTGATCGACGGCATCGCCACATTGACGATGAAGAAATCGAGCGGCGCCAGGAACGCGCCGGTCAGCAGCACGGCCAAGGCCGCCCACCGGTTCGGGTCGAGCACGGAAGTCTCGGGCGGGGCGGTCACGGGAAGGGTCGCCATAGCGGGTTCCTTTGGGTATTTCTGGAACGATCGGTTCCAATTTAGTCCGAAAAATCAATCCAGTACGCGCAGGGCCTGATCGATGATCTGGGTCGTGTCCTGCTCGCCGGGCCCGGTCTTGCCCAGCACGCGCAAGCCTTGAACGGTGCAGAGCAGCAGGCGGGCGATGGCGCGCTCGTCTTGGGTCGCCGCGATCTCGCCCGCCGCCTGGCCGCGGATCACGGATGCTGCGAACAGATCCTCGATGCGGCGGAACATGCGGGTGATGACGGCGGTGACCTCGGCATCTTCCGGCACCATTTCCATGGCGGCCGTGGTCATGATGCAGCCCTTTCGGCCCTCGACCGAGCAGGCACGCTGGGCATAGCCCAGCAAGGTGTCGCGGATTGCGGTCCTGGCCGAACCCGGCTGGGTCAGATTATCGCCGATCCGCTGCAGGGACCCGGCGATGGCCTGGTCGAGCGCGGCCAGGAACAGGGTGCGCTTGTCGTGGAACGCCTTGTAGAGACTGCCACGCGCCAGCCCGGTGCCCTCGGTCAGGTCCTGAACCGAGGTGCCGTGATAGCCGCGCAGCCGAAACACCTCGGTCGCGTCGCGCAGCGCGTCATCCAGATCGAACTCGCGCGGACGGCCGGGACCGGCGCGGTCGGAAAGAGGTATGGTCGTGCTCATGAATGGGGATATGGAAACGGTCGTTTTCTAATTCAAGGGCGATTGTCGAGGAGAGGGCGATGAATAGATGGACGCGGGTGCTGACGATCATCGCGGGGCTGACGATCGCACCCCAGGGCGCCGATGCCGCCGACCCGGGCCTGGTGACCCTGGCCAGCCATCATGCGGTGGCCGACACGATCGATCGGTTCGAGGCGGCGGTGAAGGCCAAGGGCTGGGTCGTGTTCACCCGCATCGACCATGCGGCCGCGGCCCAGGCGGCCGGCCTCGACCTGCCGCCACGCATGGTCGTGATCTTCGGCAATCCCAAGACCGGCACCGACCCGATGCGCTCCAACCCGACGCTCGCGATCGACCTGCCGATGAAGGCGCTGATCTGGCAGGACCAGGCCGGCAAGGTCTGGCTGACCTACAATAGTGCCGACTACGTCGGGGCCACGATCTTCCCCCGCCACGGCCTGTCGGTGCCGCCCGACGCGCGGGCGGGGCTGGCGCAAGTGCTGGAGGGGTTTGCGAAGCAGGCGACGGAGTAGGGTGGCCGGGTGTAATATCGCTTAGACGAGGCTTGGTCGAGGGGCAGGAAATGACTGTCGTTGCGATCGATGATGGAGAGATCGATCTCGCGCAACTGCTGGACAGAATTGATGCCGGTGAGGAGATCGTTCTTTCCCGCGAAGGTCAGCCGGTTGCCCGGCTGGTGCGAATCGAACGACCGACAGGCAAGCGCAAATTCGGCGCACTCCGCGGTATTATCAGCGTCGGCCCTGAGTTTTTCGACCAACTCCCGGAGGCGGAGTCTCGGTGAGATTCTATGAACAACCGACGGAAGTTCATCTAAGGCGTTTCTTGGTCCGGCTCAGGTTCATATGCGCGCTAATCTGCGGCGTCTCCGCGTTCGCATTTCTCGTGATCGGGATTGGATACTTCCGACAGACGAATTATCCATGGTGGTCGGAAATTCCGCCGATTGCCGGGATCTCGATCACCGTTTTTGCGCGGCGCAAAATAGCCTCTTTCGTCGAATGGCTTGACGATCTTGCCCCGCCAAAACTGAGTATGTGGTGACACCCTCACCCGGTTCGCTGGCGTGCGCCGCCCTCTCCCATAAATGGGCAAGGCTAAGACGTTGTTCCCTCTACCGTTTGAGGGAGAGGGCTAGGGTGAGGGAGGCGCCGCCTTACTCGTCGTAACCGACGATCGTGTGGACCGGCACGTCGATGCGGCTGCGGCCGCCGAGGAAATTCAGTTCGATGATGCAAGCGGCCGCGACCACGTCGCCGCCGACCTTGCGGCACAGGTTGATGGCGGCGTTGAGCGTGCCGCCGGTCGCCAGCAGGTCGTCGAGCACGACGACGCGGGCGCCGGCCTTGATGGCGTCGGTCTGGATCTCGATCGTGTCGCTGCCGTATTCCAGGTCATAGCTGTAGGGCACGGTCGGGCCGGGCAGCTTGCCGGGCTTCCTGACCATGACGAAGCCGCAGCCGAGCGCCAGCGCCAGCGGGGCCGCGACCAGGAAGCCGCGCGATTCGATGCCGACGAGCACGTCGGGCTTGGCCGGCGCCAGGATATCGGTCAGTTGCCGAACGGTCTCGCGCCAGGCGCCGGCATGGGCCAGCAGGGTCGAGATGTCGTAGAACAGGATTCCCGGCTTCGGGAAGTCCGGCACGTGGCGGATATGGTCCTTGATGTCCATCGCTCTCTCAATCACTGGTCGCCGTGTCGTCGGTCGCAAGTCGGGCACGTCTCATCGAGAGTGCGGCGCACTTTAGCCGGTCCGGCGCCGGCGCATAGGTTTTTTCCGTGGGTTTCCCGTCAGATCGGCTTTGCGGTCCTGGCATCGCCGCCCGTGCCTCGTGTAGAGTCCCGGCCGCAATGGCCGCCCTTGAAGACGTCGATCGCCCCCGCACGGCTGCCCGGCTCAAGACCGAGCGGCGTGGCGGCGTCATGACCATAATCGCGGGCGGGGACTGGGTGTTGGGCGCGGCCGAACCTCACGACGCCGCTCTCCGAAGCTTGGCCTTCACCGGCGTCACCACGCTGGAGATCGACGGCGCAGGGCTGGACCGGCTCGACACCACCGGCGCCTGGCTCTTGATGCGCACGCGGCGGATGGCTGAAATGGCCGGCGCCGGGACCGTGTGGCTGGGCGTGCCCGATGCGTTCCGCCCGCTGATCAGCACGATCGACCAGGATTGCAAGGGGCCGCCGGTCGGCCATCTCGACCATCACAGCCTGAGCGCGTTCCTGGAGCGGCTGGGCCGCGCTCAGATGCATTTCTTCGGGCAAGCCGTCTCGCTCCTGGGTTTCCTTGGCATGGTCGCGAGCGAGACGGTGGCGACGCTGTTCCATCCGCGCCGCCTGCGCATTCCGGCGCTCATCCATCAGATGGAAGAGGTCGGCCTCAACGCCATGCCGATCGTGGGCCTGCTGTCGTTCCTGCTGGGCATCGTGTTCGCGTTCCAGGGCGCCGATCAGTTGCGCCGCTTCGGTGCCGAGATCTTCACGGTCAACCTTTTGGGCATCTCGATCCTGCGCGAGATCGGCGCGATCATGACCGCCATCATCGTCGCCGGCCGCTCGGGCAGCTCGTTTACCGCCCAGATCGGCACCATGAAGGTGAACGAGGAGATCGACGCGCTCTATACGCTCGGCATGAACCCGGTCGAGGTGCTGGTGTTGCCACGCATGCTGGCGCTGATCATCACCCTGCCGCTCCTGACCGTGTTCGCCAATGTCATGGGCATCTTCGGCGGGGCACTGATGAGCCTGTTCGACCTCGGCATCAGCGTCCCGGCGTTCCTGCGCCAGCTGCAGGGCGCGATCGGCACCGGCTGGACCTTCTGGGTCGGCATCATCAAGGCGCCGATCTTCGCGTTCCTGATCGCCACGGTCGGTTGCTACGAGGGGCTGCAGGTCGAGCGCAATGCCGCGAGCGTCGGCCTGCTGACGACCCGCTCCGTCGTCGAATCGATCTTTCTGGTCATCGTCGCCGATGCGATCTTTTCCGTCCTGTTCTCGCTGCTCGGGGTCTGAGGTCGCATGAGCGAGGAACCCGTCATCAAGATCGAAGGGCTGGTCACCCGCGTCGGCGGCCGAGTCCTGCACGACGGGTTGGACCTGGAGCTCCGGCGCGGCGAGGTCGTGGGCGTGGTCGGCGGGTCTGGTACCGGCAAGTCGGTGCTGCTCAGGACCATCATCGGGCTCAATCGCCACGTCGCCGGCCGCATCCAGGTGCTGGGCCAGGATGTGGGCAAGCTGGGCGAGCGGGACTTGCGCAAATTGCAGACGCGCTGGGGCGTGCTGTTCCAGGACGGCGCGCTGTTCAGTGCCCAGACCGTGGCGCAGAACATCCAGGTGCCGATGCGCGAGCACACCGACCTCTCGCCCCGGCTGATGGACGAGCTGGCGGCGGTCAAGCTCGGCATGGCCGGGCTGCCGCCGGATGCGGCGACGAAATTCCCGTCCGAACTGTCGGGCGGCATGCGCAAGCGGGCGGGGCTGGCGCGCGCGCTGTCGCTCGACCCGGAAATCCTGTTCCTGGACGAGCCCACCGCCGGCCTGGATCCGATCTCGGCGGCCCAGTTCGACGCGCTGGTGCGCGACCTGCAGAAGAGCCTCAATCTGACGGTCTTCATGGTCACCCACGATATCGATACGCTGAAGGCCACGACCGACCGCATCGCCGTCCTGATCGACAAGAAGATCCGCATCGGCACTTTCGACACGCTGGTGCATGATCCGCACCCGTGGATCCAGCAGTATTTCAGCGGTGTGCGCGGTCGGGCCGCGCGCGCCGAAGCCTGACGCCCCCAGAACCTTGCGGCCATAAGAGGGACGGAGCTGCCACCGATGGAAACCAAAGCCAATTACGTCGCGGTCGGCGCCTTTGTGCTGGGCATCATGATCGTGCTGTTCGTCTCGGTGCTGTGGGTGGCGCGGGTCCAGTTCCGCGATGAGTTCAAGCGCTACGAGACCTTCGTGCACGGGCCGGTCACGGGCCTGGGCGTCGGCGCCATCGTGCGGTTGAACGGCATCGATGTCGGCCGGGTCGAGGACATTGCCTTCGATCCGGACAATTCTCTGCAGGTCCAGGTCGGCCTCAAGATCAAGGAAGGTACGCCGATCAAGACGGACTCGATGGTCTCGATGGAGACCCAGGGCCTGACCGGCGTCTCCTATGTCGAGATCTCGGGTGGCAACCAGAACTCGCCGCCGCTGGAGCCCAAGCCCGGCCATAAGGTGCCGATCATCCAGTCGAAGCCGTCGGCGCTGCAGCAGGTATTCGAGAGCGCGCCCGAGCTCTTGACCCATTTCGTCGCGATCGCCGACCGGCTGGCCCTGCTGCTCGACGACAAGAACCTGACATCGCTCTCCGACACGCTCTCGAACGTCAGCCAGATCACCGGTGCGGTCGCCTCCAGCCAGGACGATCTGAAGGCGATTCTCGGCAATGGCGCCAAGGCGACCGCCAATCTCGACCAGACCCTGACCGAGTTCCGGGCGACGGTCGCGAAATACGACGGGATCGCCGACCATGCCAATCAGGCGCTGGCCAGTGCGAACGACACGGTGAAAAAGCTGGACCAGCTGTCCTCGACGCTGACCGGCCTGGTCAATGACAGCCGGCCGCAGGTGCGCGACTTCACCACGGTCGGGCTGCCGCAACTGACCCAGCTGCTGTCCGAGATGCGCACGCTCGTCGCCAGCCTGACCAAGGTGTCGACCGAGCTCGAGCGCGACCCGCAACGCTTCATCTTCGGCGACCGCCGCGAAGGGTTCAATCCGCGATGATCAAGCATTCCCTGGGCTCCCTCCTGCTGGCGCTGGGCCTCGCCGGCTGCTCCACCTTCACCGCGGCGCCGCCGTCGCTCTATGTGCTGCAGCCCAAGACGACCTACGACACCAACCTGCCGACGGTGGGCTATCAGCTGGTCGTGGCCGTGCCCGATGCACCGCAGAGCCTCGATACCCAGCGCATTGCGCTCGCCCGCAGCCCGACCACGATCGACTATTTCGCCGGCTCGTCCTGGACCGACCGGGCGCCGGTCATGGTGCAGGCCCTGTTGGTCGAGAGCTTCGAGAACACCAAGAAGATCGTCTCGGTCGGTCGCGATACCAGCGGGCTCCGCGCCGATTATGTGCTGCTGACCGATCTGCGCGACTTCGAGGCGCGCTACTACGAAGGCACGGACAAGCCGCCCCAGGTGCGCGTCCGCATCAGCGCCAAGCTGATCAAGATGCCGGAGCGCGAGATCATCGGCGGGCTCGACGCGGTCAAGGTGTCGGACGCCGAGAAGAACGACATCGACAGCATCGTCGCCGCCTTCGGCGAGGCGACCGGCAATGCCATGAAGATGGTCGTGCAATGGACCCTGCGCAGCACGCCGGCCGCCAAGCCGTAAGCGGCCGGCTCCCGGACGAGGTTGCTCCCCCGAGTCGCAGGCGGCCGATTTCCCGGCCTGGGCCGGCCAGGCCCAGGTCGCGGTCGCCGACGGTCGGCGTTCCGGGGTGCTGAGGCGGCGCGGCATCATCCCCAGGGCCGGTGGCCCCGGTGCGGTTCGTGCACGGCCGCCACGTCGAGGGTCAGCAATCCGACCCGTTGGAATTGCTGCGCTTTATCGAAACCTAGCGCGACGCCGACGAGACGGGCGCTGGGGCGATCGGCGCCTTCGGCCGTGCAAAGCTGCGGTCGGCGTCGGTGCCGCCGGCCTGGGCGGTCAGGTCCAGATCGGCTGCTCGAACAACTTCCCCTTGGCGGAGGGCGGCATCGCATCGAATAATGAAACATGCGTGCGCGCCACGGCCGATGATCTGCGTGCGACGACGGAAGCCGGTTTCCGGGCGCTGTAGCGGTGCCGGGGCCGGGCGAACCTTGCAACCGATGTGACGACGGCATGAGTGCACCGAGCGCCGCCCAGATCGACCCCAACCCCGTGAGCGTGGGGACCATGACCCGTGCCGAAGCGGCGGCGGAGTTTCTGGCCGTGTTCCAGGCGTTCTCGGCCGCGCGCAGCGGCCTGATCTCGACCCTGCTGGAGGGGGCTGAGCCCGAGACCGGGGCGCATTATCCCGCCGGCGAAATCTGGGATCAGGTCACCCACGCGCAATATTTCTTCCATGCGCATCCGGATGGCGACCGTCACGATGACGAGGTCGGGCATTTCCATACCTTCCTGGGCCAGGGCGGCATGCCGCGCGGGCTGTTGCCCCTGGTGCTGCCGGAAATGGCGCTGGCGCCGCTGAAGCTGCCGGTCAAGGAAAAGGGCGGCATCTCGAGGACCCACCGTTCCGCCCGCGACCGCGGCGTGTTCAGCCATCTGATCGGCATCAGCGTCGACGGGCTGGGCACGCCCCTGTCGCTGTTCACCACCAATCGCTGGGTGACCGGCGAGACCTGGTACCGGGCCGAGGATGTCATCCGCCTGCTCGACCGGTTCGCCTTTGCCGAACCCAGCCCGACGGCACTCGCCGAGCGCTGGCTGGTCGCGGTTTTGCGCCTGCTGCGCCGGCCGATCGTCGAGCTGATCATGGAACGCGATGCGGCGGTCATGGATTGGAGAAGACGGCGCAGTCGGCAGTCCCACGTGTTCGACGATCGTCGGCTGGAGGTCACGTCGGAGCGGGAAGTGGATTTCGCGGCGGAGTTGGCGGATGCTCGTGCGGGAGTGGCTTGATCCTCAAACGAGAAGTCGCTTGACCATCACGCGACAGGTCGCTTGACTCGTCCCCCATAGGGGCCGATATCCGAAGTTTAACGGGGCCTTAAGCCCTTCGGGCCGAGGCTGGGACGGTGCGGCCTGATAATGCCGCGCCCATGCGCGCCGGTTTCCGCTAGACTGGTTCGTGTGAAAGCGTCGGCGAAGGGATGCAGGAACGGCTATGAGCGATGGTCTAAGCCAGCAAGAAGTCTCAGCGCTGCTGAACGATGTCTCGGCGCCGGAAGCGGCCGCCGGGCGCTTGGGTGCCAAGGTTGCGGCCGGCACATTGACCGAGGCCGAGCGCCAGGTCGCCGAGCAGGTTCTGCGCGCCATGATGGACGGTGCCGCCGTCCAGGTCCGCAAGGTGCTGTCCGACACGCTTAAGGACAGCCAGTTCCTGCCCCACGATATTGCGCTGGCGCTTGCCAACGACGTCGAGTCCGTGGCGCTGCCGGTGCTGCAATTCTCCAAAGTGTTGAGCGACGAGGACCTGATCGCTATCGTGCGTGCGGGAGCGCCCGCGAAGCAGGTCGCCATCGCCGGCCGGGCCGAGGTGTCGCACGCCGTCGCCGGCGAATTGATCCAGACCGACAATAATCTCGCGGTTGCGACCCTCATCGGCAACAATGGTGCCGCCCTCGACGACAAGCTGATCGAGCAGGCGGCCGACCGCTTCGGTTCGGACGAGCGCGTCTCGCAGCAATTGTCGAAGCGGCCGAACCTGCCGCTGTCGGTCGCCGAGCGGCTGGTGCATTTCACCGTCGAAAGCCTGCGCGCCTATATCGGCCGCCGCACCGACATGCCGGAATCGGTCATCACCCAGATCGTGCTGAAGACGCGCGAGCAGGTGACGGTCGATCTGCGCTCCGCCCATTTCCCGGCCGAGGAGGCGATCGAGCTGGTGCAGCATCTGCACGCGGCCAAGCGCCTGACGCCCTCGCTGATCCTGCGGGCACTCTGCGTCGGCGACATCAGCCTGTTCGAGGCCGCGATGTCGCAGCTGGCCGGCATCGCCGTCCATAACGCCCGCCTGTTGATCCACGACGCCGGACAGCTGGGCTTCAAGTCGCTCTACGACCGCACCGGCATGCCGCAGAATTACTTCCCGGCCTTCCGGATCGCGACCCAGGTCGCCCATGAAACCGCGCTCGACGGCGGCCAGTACGACCGCGAGCGCTATCGCCGGACCATGATCGAACGCATCCTGACCCAGTTCGAGGAAATGGGCGCGGACGATCTGGATTACCTGCTGATCCGCCTGGAAGACCCGAGCCCGACCCCGCCGAAGCAGTTGGCGCAGGCCGGCGCCTAGGCGTCGGGCACGTCCTCGATCCTGAAATAGACCGGCCGGCCGCGGGCAAGAAACCGGTCGACCTCGTCGTCGGCGCCCTTGGACGCGCCGCCGATCCTGAGGCACGCATCGCAGCGTTCGCTGGCTGCCAGCGACAGCGGCATCATGATCTCGTTGAAGCTGCCCTGACCCGCGCATTCGACCAGCGGCAGCGCCAGATTGACGCCGACGATCGGCACATGACCGCGCCGGAACAGCGCCAGCGCCGCTTGGTTCAGCACGCGCAGATTGGCCGCCCGTGCGGCGGCGTCAGCGGCACCGCTGGTGTAGGGGCCGGCGATCATGATCCACATGGGTTATCCGACCAGATGCAGCGCCGGCGTCAGGCGCTCGCAGGCCTCCAGCAGCACCGGCAGATGATCGTTGCGCATGGTGGCGGCGTCGAGGCGGGTCGCCCGCGCGCTGGTGATGAGGGCGGCCACGATCTTGCCGGCGCGGTTGCGCAACGGCACGCCCAGCGCGATCAGGCCCGGCTCGAACTCCCGATCGACGATCGACCAGCCGCGGTCGGCGACCGCGTCCAGCTCGGCCATCAGCTGTTCCGGATCGGTCATGGTCAGCGGCGTATAGGCGCGCAGATCCGCCTGGCTCATGCGCTGCTCGCGCTCGGCCTTGGGCAGGGCCGCCAGCAGCACCCGGCCCATCGCGGTATGGAACGCCGGCAGGCGCGAGCCGACGCCGAACGAAACCGCGACCGGCTCGCTGCGCCCGGCGCGGGCGACATGCACGACCTCGTGCCCGTCGAGCAAGCCGGCGGAGCAGGAAACCCTGAGCCGGGTCGACACATCCTGCAGCGCCGGCTGAATCGCCTCCCACATCGGCATCGACGACAGGAAGGCATAACCCAGCTCCAGGATGCGCGGACGCAGCGCATAGAGGCGCCCCTCGAGCCCGACATAGCCAAGCTCGACCAGGGTATGGAGAAAACGGCGGACCGTAGCGCGCGACAGGCCGGTGCGCTTGGCGACGTCGCTCATCGTCAGCTGCGGGGCGTCGACGCCGAAGGCGCGAATGACCTTCAGGCCGCGCGCCAGCGAATGCACGAAATCGGCGTCGGAATCTGCTTGTGACACGGAAGCTCCCTGAGGTAAGGTGTTCGCAACTAGAACATAAGTTCGCACAGCGAACAATTCCCGCTTCGGGGAACGGGAGGCAACGCCTGACGCATCGCGCTCAGGAGTTCGGGATCCGAGACGCATCGAACGGCGGCAACTCACGTTGCCGCCGTTCCTTTTTGTGCATGCCGGCTCATTTCAGCAGATCGCCGAGCGGGGTTTTCCAGACCGACGCCAGCGTCAGGGTCTGGTGACCGCGCGTCGCCGGCGAGGCCGGGATCAGCACATAGCGCCCGGTCTTGATGCGCTTCATCGCCGCTTCCATCGTGCCGAGTTCGGCCGGGTTCAGCAGATCGTCGGCGAAATTGACCGCGACCAGCTTGGCCTGGATCCGGTCCAGATCGGCCGAGGGGTCGTAGTCGTAGGACGATTCGAACCAATAGAGATAATCGTCGGCATCGATGCTCTTGGCATAATCGCCGACCCATTGGTCGTAGAGCGCCACCGCCTTGGCCCGGCTCGGTGCCGCCTGCTGCAGGAATGCGGCATTGTTGGTCATGATGTTGAAGATCGGCAGGGTCCGGACGAAGCCCTTCGGTTGCTGGCTATACATGCCGTCGTGCCAATCGGGATCATTGCGGATCGCCTCGACGATCGCCTGGCGCCACAGCATGTTGCGGCCGGCGATCGGCACCGGCTGGGATGCGATCGGCATCAGCGCATCCATGAATGCCGGATGCTTCTCGCCCCAGATCCAGGTCTGCATGCCGCCCATCGAGGTGCCCATGACCAGGCGCAGATGTTTCAGCCCCAGCCCCTCGGTCGCGAGCCGATATTCGCCCTCGACCGCATCCAGATAGCCGTAATGGGGGAATTTGCCCTTGAGCCCGTCCGACGGCTTGCTCGATCCGCCATGGCCGATCGTGTCGGGCAGGATGATGAAGAAGCGGGCCGCATCGAGCGGCTGACCCGGTCCGAACAACTCGCCGGCCAGGTTGGGAGCGAGGAAATTCTTGCCCGTGCCGGTCGTGCCATGCAGCAGCATGACGCCGTTGGTGATGGCGCCCGTGGCGTCGCGCATCGGCGTGCCCAGCACGGTATAGTGAAAGCGCGCATCGGCCAGATGCTCGCCGTTCGCCAGCGCGAAATCGGCGATGGTGAAATCGCCGTCCTTCTGGTTCGGGTAGGGATCGGCCGCGAGCGCCGGTGCGCCGGCCAGCAGGGCCGCGATCATCGCGGCCACCCGGATTAATCTCATTCTCACGCCTCCCCCGAATTCTTTGCTTTCGAAACAGTTTAGCCGAAGCGAAACTGATCGTCCGCCCTTCCGTTCGGAGCGCCGGCCATTATACTATCCCGGCAGAGACAGTCGGGAGTGCGGTGGCGATGCGGGTGGGATTGGTTGGGGCGATCGCCCTGGTGTTGGCGGGCTTGGGCGGATGCGCCAACGGCACGCCGCAGGAATTCACCGTCGCGGGCATCATCGGCAATCCCGGCGCCAGCCAATTCGCCAACACCGATCCGGCGATCGACGATCTGCTGGCCAAGCAGATCTGCACCGACGGCTATGAGAAGCTGGGCGAGCAGTCGATCCCGGCCGACAAGGGCAGCTATAGCCAGTGGAAGCTACGCTGCACGCCCTATAGCGTGAGCCTGTTCTAGGCGGCTATCGACCTAGTCGTTCAAGGTAACGAGCAGGCCGGCTCCCAGCAGCACGCCGAAGAACGGCAGGCCGACGGTGATTTCTCCAAGAGCGGCGGCGGCGACGCTGGCGGAGATGGTGAGCCAGCCGATGAGCTTCTTCATGATCGGTCCCCTGCGGCGTGAGAGCGGTTCGACGGACTCACAACGGGGGTCGGGCCGACTTATTCCGCCGGTTTCAAAAAATAAGGCGGAATCGTGACCGAGGATGAAATCGAGCTGATCGGCCTGATCGCGGGCAGCTTCACCACGGCCAGTTTCCTGCCCCAGGTGATCAAGACGCTGCGCGAGAAAAACACCGCCGGCATCTCGCTCACCATGTATTCCGCCTTCACCTTCGGCGTCGCCCTCTGGCTCGCCTACGGGCTGCTGCTGGAACGGCCGGCGATCATCATCCCGAACTTCATCACGCTGGTGCTGGCCGGCTGGGTGCTGGTGCTGAAGCTCAGGGATCGGTAGTCCGTCATATCGGAGCGGCGGCCGGCCAAACTCGACCTCCTGTCCGCTTTCTGATCATGCGTGTATTGTGCTTTCGCATTCAATTAGGGCGGGAGTAGCTCCTTTGGACACCCTATCGGTACTGGTTGTTCCGGTTGCGATATTTGCGGCGGTGGCAGCGACGAGGACTGCCAAGCGCAAAGGTTTTAGCCAAATATGGGCGTGGGCTGTTCTGGTTTTCACGCCGATCTATCTCTGGCTGATGGTTCGACGATCCAAAACGCCCTTGCCTGGGGCCGACGACGTCCCAGCGCTGACGACTTGCGCTGCATGTCATGCCGATATTTCTCGGCAGGCACCGGCTTGCCCTCGTTGCGGGCATCCGCAGAAGCTTGGGCCGAATTCTCGTCGGCCTTCACTCTTGGAGTTGGCCGCGGCAATGTCGGTGGTGCTTCTTACGGCTGCGTTATTCTGGGACGGAGCAGTGAATGCCGGGAACAGTTTGCCAACTTGTGCAAGCGAAAGAGCAAAATCCGAAGTATCCCGCATAATGGACGAAAGTGTTTCAGGGAAAACGCTGGGACTTAAAATCATCCGCTTCGATAGTGTTTCCGAAATATCTTCAACGCCGCTCGAAGTTAAGTGTCGGATGGGCGTGACCCTAAACACAGCCCAGAGCGAAACTCTGGCGACGCGCTTCTATTATTTGAACGGTCAGATGTATATCGAATTTAAGTCCGAATCGTGAACCATAATGAACAAATAATTCCGAAGAAGAACGATCGTTTCTGATCATTCGGAAGATCAGGAATTGGTAATTTCTCAAACCGTCATTCCCGCGCAGGCGGGAATCCAGCAAGAGCCGCGTCTGCGGCGACATAGAGTTCTATTTCCGCGCTGCCGCGCGTAAGCGCTGGGGTCCCGCCTCTCGCGGGAATGACGGGAGGAAGGGAGGATTCCGCTCCCTCCCGTATGCCCCCTCTACAGCGCCTGGTTCACATAGGCCGTCTTGACCTGGGTATAGAATTCGACCGCGTAGCGGCCCTGTTCGCGCGGGCCGTAGCTGGAGCCCTTCCGGCCGCCGAACGGCACGTGGTAGTCGACCCCGGCGGTCGGCAGATTGACCATGACCATGCCGGTCTCGATGTTGCGGCGGAAGTGCGCGGCATGCTTCAGGCTCGTCGTGCAGATGCCGGCGCACAGCCCGAACGGCGTGTCGTTGGCCACCGCCAGCGCCTCGTCGTAGTTCTTGGCGCGGATCACCGAGGCGACCGGTCCGAAGATCTCTTCGCGGCTGATGCGCATCTGGTTGGTGGCGTCCGCAAACACGGCCGGCGCCATATAGAACCCCGGCGTGCCGCGCTCCAGCCGCTCGCCGCCCGTGACCAGGCGTGCGCCTTCCTCGCGGCCGATGCCGACATATTTCAGATCCTGGTCGAGTTGGCCCTGGTCGACGACCGGGCCGATCTGGGTGCCGGCTTTGCGGGCATCGTCGACGACCAGCTTTGACGCCGCCTCGGCGAGCGCGCCCACGAACTTGTCATAGATGCCGTCCTCGACGATCAGGCGCGAGGAGGCGGTGCAGCGCTGGCCGGTGGCGAAGAAGGCGCCGTCGAGCGAGACGCGCACGGCCAGATCCAGATCGGCGTCGTTCAACACGACCATCGGGTTCTTGCCGCCCATCTCCAGCTGCACCTTGGCGCCGCGGCTGGCCGCCTCGGCCAGGATGCCACGGCCGGTCGGGACCGAGCCGGTGAAGCTGATGCCGTCGATGCGGGCGTCCTTGACCAGCGCCGCCCCCACGACCGAGCCGCGGCCCATCACCAGATTGAACACGCCGGCCGGCACGCCCGCGCGGTGCAGGATGTCGGTCAAGGCCCAGGCGCTGCCCGGCACCAGCTCGGCCGGCTTCATCACCACGCAATTGCCATAGGCCAGTGCCGGTGCCACCTTCCAGGCCGGGATCGCGATCGGGAAATTCCACGGCGTAATCATGCCGATCACGCCCAGCGGCTCGCGCGTGATCTCGATATCGACGCCGGGCCGGATCGAGCCCAGCCGTTCGCCCTGGATGCGCAGCACCTCGCCGGCGAAGAATTTGAAGATCTGGCCGGCGCGGCCGACCTCGCCCATGCCTTCGGCCAAGGTCTTGCCCTCTTCGCGGGCGAGCAGGTTGCCCAGTTCCTCGCGGCGGGCCAGGATCTCGGTGCCGGCCTTGTCCAGGATGTCGGAGCGCTGCTGCACCGTCGTGCGCGCCCAGGCCGGGAAGGCCGTGCGCGCCGCGGCGATCGCGTCATCGACTTGGGCGGCGGACGCGCGGTCGTACTCGCCGATCACGTCGTTCGTGTCCGACGGGTTGATGTTGCGCGAGGCGTCAGAGCCCCGCACCCATTCGCCGGCGATCAGATTGGCGTAAGTCATCGTCGTTCTCTCCCATGGGCGCCCCGCAGTTCCGCGTCGGCGAGATGATTAACTCATACCATAGATGGTCAGGCGTCGGGCGCAAGCCAGTGGGTTTCGACCAGAGCGGCCGGTGTCCCGCGCTCGATGCGCGCGATCGCGTTCTGACGAAAGGTTTCCGCCAGCGCGCGGGCTGCAGCCTCGTCCAGATCCAGCACGAACCAGCCCTCCTCCGGTGTCCAGGCGGGATCGTCGCCGACGCCCCGATGGGGCAGGGCGTGCCAGCCACGGGCCCGGATCTCGGCCGTCAGTGCGGCGGCGGCGGCGGCATTTGCCGCTGGCGGGACGATCTCGCTCAGCGGGTTCCAGGCGGTGACGAAGCTGCCGGACTGGGCGCCGAGCCGGTCCAGCAACCGATCGATTTCGGGGGCCGCTTGCCCCACTCGGGCACTCAGCCAGCGCTCGCCGTCCCAGACGTGATAGTCGGTCGCACGATAGGCGGCCCGCAAAAGCTCGTTTTTATCGATCGCAACAACTCCTTAACCTCGATGCAGCAAGCTCAGCGGAATGCGGCTTGGCCGAAGAATCTCCCGGGGGTCGCGGTATGGCATCTTTCGTCTTGCAGGCCTTCAAGGCCGGAGTGGCGCCGCTCAGCATCGATTTCGCCGATGAGCAGGCAGCCTATGCCGAAACCATGCGTCTGCAAAAGGCCGGGTCGGTGGTCAAGCTGGTCCGCACCAAGGACCAGAAGATTCTGTTCGATACGACCAAGGGTGCAGAACCCGGCTTGGCGCCACCGCGGGCCAAGCGCTCGAAGCTGCTGCCGACGCTGGTGTTCTTCGCGATCGCCGCCGGTGTCGCCATCGCCTTCGCCATGGCCTTCCTCAACCGGCATTAGTCGCTGGCGCCTGGCGATAGGCGGCAAGCGCCGCCGGCGTATCCAGATCGATCAGCACGCCATCGTCCGGCGCCTCGATCTCGGTCAGAAATTCCCCGTAGATCCCGATCAGATGCTTGGCGCCGGTATCGCCGCTGAGGCTCATCAGCTCGCCGAAGAAGCGCCGCGCCCAGAGCACCGGATTGCCGCGCCGCCCGCCCCGCGTCGGCGCCAGGATCGCGCGGCCTTCGACCGGGTTGAAACCGGCGATCAGCCGGTCGACCAGGTCGGCCGAAACGCCGGGCATGTCGCCCAGGCAGACGATCGCACCGTCGGCCGTCTCGGGCACGGATGCGAGGCCGGTCTTGAGCGAACTCGACAGCCCATCGGCGAAATCCGGATTCTCGACGAAACCGACATCGAGCCCGTCGAGCGCCGCCCTGACTGCGTCCGGCTGATGACCCAGCACGATGGTGACCGGCCGGGCGCTGGACGCCAGCACGCGTTCGGCGACATGGCGCACCATCGGCTTGCCGTCAATCTCCAGCAGCAGCTTGTTCTCCGCCCCCATGCGGCGTGACTGGCCGGCGGCGAGGATCAGGGCCGCGATGCGCGCGCGATGCGGCGTGGTTTCGGCCATCGCGCCGATCTCGGCCCGCGGCAACGGACGGCTCGGGATCTCGCTCAACAGCCCGCCGGCGCCGAGGCCGGTGATCTCGGCCGATCCGACCGGCAGATCGGCCAGCAGCCGCTGCAGCACCCAATCGACGCCGTTCAGCTTGGGCGAGCGCGCGCAGCCGGGCAGGCCCAGCACGGGGATGACGCCGTGCGCGCCCAGCAGCAGCAGATTGCCCGGATCGACCGGCATGCCGAAATGCAGGATCCGGCCACCGGCCGCGACCAGGCCGGCCGGGATGACGTCGCGCCGGTCGATGATGGCGGAGGCGCCGCAGATCAGCACCAACTCGGCACCCTCGGCCAGGAACCCCGTCAGCGCAGCGGCGACGGCCTCGGCCGTGTGGGCGACGCGGCGCTCGCCGACAAGAGGGCTGCCGAACGCCGTAAGGCGCCGCCGGGTGACGTCGACCGTCTTGTCGAGCACGCTGGCTTTGAGCCCGGGCAGCAGGGTCTGGAGCAAACCCACAGGCCGTGGCCGAAATGGTGCCAGGCCCAGCGATGGCCCTGTCGCGGCGATCGCCTCCCAGGCGGCGACATGGCGCTCGGCTGCGGCGAACGGGATGATCTTGATGGTGGCGACCATCTGGCCGGGTGCCATCGGCGTCAGTGGCGGCAGGGTCGCGACCGTCAATGCCTCATCGACCCGGTTCAGCCGGTCGATCTGCTCGCGCTCCAGGGTCAGCAGCCCATGGGCCTCGGCGAACAGATTGACCCGGCCGGTGAAGGCGGCGCCGGCCGACAGACCCGGCCCGACCAGCGAGGCGGCGGCACGGGTCGCGGCCGCATCCTCGGCGACGTCGTCCGCCTCCAGCACGGCTGCGACCACGTCGGCGATGCCGGCGGCCTCCAACTCGGCCAGGTCGCCCGCATCCAGCACGCGGCCTTTCTTCAAGCGGCGTTCGCCGGTGCTGACGGCATGGGCCAGCACGGCGCCCAGCGCCTGGGTTATGCGCAGGCGCCCGAAGATCACGCGGCCTTGTCCTCTTTGGGCTTGATCCGGTCGCGCCGCAGGATCGCGGTGATCTCAGCCAAGATCGACACGGCGATCTCGCCCGGCGTCAGCGCGCCGATGTCGAGCCCGACCGGCCCATGGATGCGGGCGAAGGCGGCCGCGCTGAAGCCGGCACTCTCCAGCCGCTGACCGCGCTTGGCATGGGTCCGGCGCGACCCGAGCGCGCCGATATAGAAGGCATCGGAGCGCAGGGCCGCCTGCAGCGCCGGGTCATCGATCTTGGGGTCATGGGTCAGGGTCACGATCGCCGTGCGCTTGTCCGGCTTCAGGGCCGGCAGCACCTCGTCGGGCCAGTCGGTCGCGAGCGTCACGCCCGGGAAGCGGTCTTCGGAGGCGAAGGCGCTGCGCGGGTCGATGATGGTGACATCGTAACCGGTCTCGACCGCCATGCGCGCCAGCGTCTGGGCGATATGGACGGCGCCGACCACGATCAGGCGCAGGGGAGGGCTCCAGACCTCGACGAACAGGGCGCCCCGCGGGCTGTCGATCGTCTGGCTGCGGTCGTCGATCACCGCGCGGTTGATGGCGGCGCGTTCCTCGTTGCCGAGCGTGAGGTCGCCCAGCGCGATGTCGTTGCCGAGCAGCATTTGCGCGCCGGTCTTGAGGTCGGTCACCAGCACGGTCGTCTGCCCGGCGCGCTGGGCCTCCAGGCGCCTCTCCAGCAGATCGATCTTCACGACAACCGCTCGACGAAGATCTGCACCTTGCCGCCGCAGGCGAGCCCGACGTCCCAGGCCTGTTCGTCGGTCACGCCGAAATCCAGGAGCTTGGGGGCACCGGTGCGGATCGTTTCCAGCGCGGTCTCGACCACGGCGCCCTCGACGCAGCCGCCGGAGACCGAGCCGATGAAGCGGCCCTGGTCGTCGACCGCCAGCTTGGAGCCGACCGGGCGCGGCGACGAGCCCCAGGTCACGACCACGGTGGCGAGCGCCACGCCGCGGCCTGCCCGGTGCCATCGGGCCGCCTCGCTCAGGATCTGATCGGTATCGCTCATCGGGAGGTCTCCTCAGGCGGCGTTGGGGCGCCATTCGGCGGCGGCTTCCAGCCGGCGGCCCGCCGGCCGGCTCAGCGCCTCGATCAGGCTCGCCAGGCTCGCCAGATTATGCACAGGCCGGAATTCGTCGACATGAGGCATGATCGCTTTCATGCCTAACGATTTGGGCTCGAATGCCTCGTAGCGCAACAGCGGATTGAGCCAGATCAGCCGGCGGCAGGATTTATGCAGCCGCTCCATGACCGGCCCGAGCCCTTCGCCCGCGGCGCGATCGAGCCCGTCGGAAATGAACAGCACGACCGCACCCTGGCCCAGCACCCGGCGCGACCAGCGCCGGTTGAACTCGGCCAGGCATTCGCCGATGCGCGTGCCGCCCGACCAGTCGTCGACGGCACCGGTCACCCGGTCGACCGCGACATCGATATCCTTGGCGCGTAAGTACCGGGTGACGTTGGTAAGCCGCGTGCCGAACAGGAAGGTATGGACCCGGTCGCGATCATTGGTGACCGCATGCATGAAATGCAGGAACAGGCGGCTGTAGCGGCTCATCGAGCCGGAGATGTCGCACAATATCACCAGCGGCGGATGGTTGGTCTTGACCCGCCGGCGCTTCAGCGGGATGGCGCCGGCGCCGTTGCGCAGGGCCGCGCGCAAGGTCGCGCGCATATCGACGCGCGGGCCGGCCGGATCGGGCGCGAAGCGCCGGGTCTTGACGTCCATCAGCGGCAGGCGCATCCGCGCCAGCGCCTGTTTGGCGAGGTTCAGCTCCTCGGTCGACATCTGCTCGAAATCGGCCTTCTGCAGCAGCTCGCGCTCGGAGAAGGTCAGTGCCGCGTCCAGCTCGATCCGTTCCTCGGCCGGCTCGTCGCGCCCTTGCGGACCGTTGCCATGCAGCGCCTCGGCCAGGCGCTTGATCATCTCGACCTGGGGCTCGCCCGTGTCCATCCTGGTCTGCGGCAGCACCATGGCCAGCGCCTTTTCCAGGATGCGCGGGTTGCGCCAGAAGATGTGGAAGGCCTGGTCGAACAATTCGCGCTGGTCGCGCCGGTTCACGAACACGGCGTGCAGCGTCCAATAGAAATCGCGGCGGTTGGTGAGGCCGACCGCGCGCACCGCCTCGACCGCGGCCAGCAGGCGCCCGGGGCCGACCGGCATGCCGGCCGCTCGCAATGTTCGGGCAAAATACATCAGATTGGCGAGCAGCCGCCCGCCGTCGAATGCCGGAATGTCGGCCGGGCGCGCCATCAGGCGACGCTTTGGCCGCCCAGCTCGGCCTTGACCTGGTCCAGCAGGCGCTGGGCCTCGCTGCCCTGCAGGCGCTGGATATCGTCCTGGTATTTGAGGATGACGCCCAGCGTGTCGTTGATCGCTTCCGGGGTCAGGGTCAGGGCATCCAGCTGCATCAGCGCCTCGGCCCAATCGATGGTCTCGGCCACGCCCGGCTGCTTGAACAGGTCCATCTTGCGCAAACCCTGGACGAAGCCCACGACCTCGCGCGACAGCGCCTCGCCGGCGCCCGGCGCCTTGACCGCCAGGATCTCCAGCTCGCGGGCCGCCGTCGGGTAATCGACCCAATGATAGAAGCAGCGCCGCTTCAGCGCGTCATGGATCTCGCGCGTGCGGTTGGATGTCACGATCACGATCGGCGGCTCGGCCGCCTTGATCGTGCCGATCTCGGGGATGGTGACCTGGAAGTCGGACAGCACTTCCAAGAGATAGGCCTCGAACGGTTCGTCGGTCCGGTCGAGCTCGTCGATCAGCAGCACGGGAGCCCCGCCGGCATCGGCCTCGAGCGCCTGCAGCAGCGGCCGCTTGATCAGGAAGCGCGCGTCGAAGATGTCGCGCTGGATCTCCTCGCGCGACGCGGAGCCCGCTTCGGCCAGGCGGATCTCCAGCATCTGACGCGCGTAGTTCCATTCATAGACGGCGGAGGCGACATCGAGCCCCTCGTAGCATTGCAGCCGGATCAGCCGGCGGGCGAGGCCGCTCGCCAGCACCTTGGCGATCTCGGTCTTGCCGACGCCGGCCTCGCCTTCGAGGAACAGCGGACGGCCGAGCTTCAGGGCCAGGAACACCGCGGTCGCCAGGCTGCGGTCGGCGACATAGCGCTGGCCGGCGAGCAAGGCGGCGGTCGCGTCGACCGAGACGGGCAGGGGAGAAAGGGGCATCAGGCTGGCTTTTCCGGGCTGGAGGCGGGGCTTGGATCAGTATGGGGCGAGGGACGGGCAAATTCGAGCTTGGGCTTGCTCGAAATAGTTTGAAACCAAATTTAAGGCCTTGGGATATCGGACGGAAATCCCGCCGCCCTATATTTGTCGTAATGGTGGCGGAATTTAGCTTGGTCCCCGCCCGTCTTATCGGGGATGGAGCCAAAACCGGCCCCGTAGGTTACTCTAGTAAGAGATTTTTCGTTGACCCGTGGAGATGTCGCAATGTCTCGCCTTTCGGTTTCCGCAGCGCTTTTGGGCACGCTCGCCCTCGGCGCCTGCGTCGCTGCTCCGCCGACCGGCCCCGCGGTCGCGGTGATGCCGGGCGCCGGCAAAACCTTCGCCCAGTTCCAGCAGGATGATTACACCTGCCGGGGTTATGCCCAACAGACGACTGGCGGCGGCCAGGCACAGCAGACGGCCAACAACAACGCCGTCGGCAGCGCCGTGGTCGGTACCGGCGTCGGCGCCGCGGCCGGCGCGCTTCTGGGCGCCGCTGCCGGCAATCCGGGCCTCGGCGCCGCGGCCGGTGCCGGTGCCGGCCTGCTGGTCGGTTCCTCGGCCGGTGCCAACGGTGCCGCCGTGTCGAGCGCCCAGCTGCAGCATCAGTACGACGTCAGCTACATGCAGTGCATGGCCGCCAACGGCGAAAACGTGCCGCAGGTCCAGCAGCAGGCGGCGGCCTATCCGGCCTATGCCTATCCGGCGCCGTATCCCTATCCGTACCCCTACTACTACGGCCCCGGTTACTACGGTCCGGAAGTGGCGGTCGGCTTCGGCTTCGGCGGCGGTCGCTATCACCACTGGTAGAACCGAACCCGCGCGGGGGATCGCTCCCGCGCGGGGTTGTTCTGTCTAGCTGATCTCGGCGACCGCGCGCTTCGCGAACACGGTCACCAGATGGGCGCGATATTCGGCGCTGGCATGGATGTCGGCGTTGAGGTCGCCGGCGTCGATCGTCAGCCCGTCGAGCGCCGAGGCCGTGAAGCTCTTGTCGAGTGCTGCTTCGAATTCCGGCACCCGGAACACCGACGGCCCGGCCCCGGTCACGGCCACCCGCACGCCCGCCGCGGTCTTGGCGACGAACACGCCGACCACCGCATAGCGCGATGCCGGATTGCGGAACTTCTGATAGGCCGACTTCTCCGGAATCGGGAAGCTGACCGCCGTCACGATCTCATCCAGCTCCAGCGCCGTCTCGAACATGCCGACGAAGAAGTCGGCGGCCGAGAGCTGGCGCTTGGTCGTGGTGATCGTCGCCCCCAACGCCAGCAGTGCCGCCGGATAGTCGGCGGCCGGGTCGTTGTTGCTGATCGAGCCGCCCAAGGTGCCGCGATGGCGCACGGCCGGATCGCCGATATTGCCGGCGAGCCAGGCCAGGCCCGGGATCGCCTTTTTGACGCCGGCGTCGGCGCCGACGCTCGCGTGGGTCGCCATGGCGCCGATCGTGACGGTGCCGGCATCGACCTTGATCGTCTTCAAGTCGGCGATCTTGCCGAGGTCGATCAGGTCGGAGGGGCGCGCCAACCGCTGCTTCAGGGTCGGCACCAGGGTCATGCCGCCGGCCAGCAGCTTGCCGTCTTCGGCGGCGGCGATGGCCTTGGTGGCGTCGGCGAGGCTCGCAGGAGCCTGATAGTTGAACTCATACATGGTCCGTCCTCACTCCGCTGCTTCGGCGGGCGTATGGGAATGGATGATCTGCCACAGCTTCGCCGCCGTGGCCGGCATGTCGACCCGGATGTCACCCAGGGGCGAGAGCGCGTCGGCGACCGCATTCATGATCGCCGCCGGCGCCCCGATCGCGCCGGCCTCGCCGCAGCCTTTGACGCCCAGCGGATTGTGCGTGCAGAGCGTAACGTTGGTCGCGACATCGAACATCGGCAGGTTGGCGGCGCGCGGCATGCAATAGTCCATGAACGAGCCGGTCAAGAGCTGGCCGTCCTTGTCATAGACCGCACTTTCGTAGAGCGCCTGGCCGATGCCTTGGGCCAGCCCGCCATGGACCTGGCCCTCGACGATCATCGGATTGACGATCCGGCCGAAATCGTCGGCCGCGGTGAACTTCACGATCTCGACCACGCCGGTCTCCCGGTCGATCTCGATCTCGGCCACATGGGCGCCCGAGGGATAGGTGAAGTTCTTCGGATCGTAGAACGCCGTCTCGTCCAGCCCCGGTTCGAGCGTCTCGATCGGGTAATTGTGCGGGACATAGGCGGTGAAGGCGATTTCGGCGAAGCTCTTGGTCCGGTCCGTGCCGCTGACGCGGAACGTGCCGTCGGCGAACTCGATATCCGCCTCCGCCGCCTCCAGCAGATGTGCCGCGATCTTGCGGCCCTTGGCCACGACCTTGTCGATCGCCTTCATCACCGCCGACCCGCCGACCGCGAGCGAGCGCGAGCCGTAGGTGCCCATGCCGAACGGAATCTTGGACGTGTCGCCATGGACGACCTCGACACTATCCACCGACACGCCCAGCCCGGACGCCACCAGCTGCGCCATGGTCGTCTCGTGACCCTGGCCATGGCTGTGGGTGCCGGTGAAGAGCGTGACGCTGCCGGTCGGATGCACCCGCACCTCGGCGGTCTCATAGAGACCGGCGCGGGCGCCCAAGGCGCCGGCGACCGCCGACGGCGCGATGCCGCAGGCCTCGATATAGGTCGCGATGCCCATGCCGCGGAGCTTGCCGCGTGTCGCGGCCTCGGCCCGGCGCGCCTCGAACCCGTCGCGATCGGCGGTCTTCAAGGCCATTTCCAGCGTCTTGAAATAATCGCCGCTGTCGTACTGCAGCGCCACCGGCGTCTGGTACGGATAGGCGTCGGTCGGGATGAAGTTGCGCCGCCGGATCTCGGCCGGGTCGAGCTTGGCGACCCGCGCCGCGACATCGACCAGCCGTTCCAAGAGATACGTCGCTTCCGGCCGTCCGGCCCCGCGATAGGCGTCGACCGGCACTGTGTTGGTGAAGACCGCGCGCACCTGGGCATGGATCGCCGGCGTCGTGTAGGTGCCGGCGAGCAAGGTCGCATAGAGGATGGTCGGGATCGCCGGGGCGAAGGTCGAGAGATAGGCGCCCATGTTGGCGACCGTATCGACGCGGAGGCCCAGGAACTTGCCGTTCTCGTCCATCGCCAGCTCGGCATGGCTCGCATGGTCGCGGCCTTGCGCGTCGGAGATGAAGGCCTCCGACCGGTCGGAGGTCCATTTGACCGGCCGCTTCACCTTGGCGGAGGCCCAGGTGACGATCGCCTCTTCGGCGTAGTGATAGATCTTGGAGCCGAAGCCGCCGCCGACGTCGGGGGCCACGACCCTGAGCTTATGCTCCGGCAGATGCAGCACGAAGGCGCCCATCAGCAGGCGGATCACGTGCGGGTTCTGGCTGGTGGTGTAGAGCGTGTAGTCGCCGGAGCCACTGTCGTACTCGCCGATCGCGGCCCGCGGCTCCATCGGGTTCGCCACCAGGCGGTTGTTGATCAGGTCGAGCTTGGCGACCAGCTTGGCCTTGGCGAAGGCGGCATCGACGGCCGCCTTGTCGCCGATCTCCCACTCGTAGCAGGTGTTGGCCGGCGCCTCGTCGAACAGCTGGGCCGCACCGGGCTTGATGGCGTCGGTCGCCTCGACCGCGGCCGGCAGCACGCCATAGGCGACCTCGATCAACTCGGCCGCGTCCTTGGCCTCGTCGCGGGTCTCGGCGATGATGATCGCGACCGGATCGCCGACATGGCGCACCTTGCCCTGGGCCAGCACCGGATGCGGCGGCTCGACCATGGGCTTGCCGTGCTTGTCGGTGATCAGCCAGCCGCAGGGCAACCCGCCGACGCCGGATGCTGCGAGATCCGCACCGGTGAAGATCGCGATGACGCCTGGGGCCGCCAGGGCCTTCGAGCTGTCGATCGCCCCCAGCGTCGCATGGGCATGCGGGCTCCGGAGCAGATAGGCGTGGGCCTGGCCCGGACGATTGATGTCGTCGGTATAGTGGCCCTGGCCGGTCAGGAAGCGGAAATCTTCCTTGCGGCGGACGGCGGCACCGATGCCGCCGGCGCCGGGCGCTCCATCATCCGGCATGGGAACCTCCCATCGCCTTCGCTCCCGCCTCCACCGCCTTGACGATGTTGTGGTAGCCGGTACAGCGACAGATGTTGCCTTCCAGCCAGTCGCGGATGTCGTGCTCGCTCGGGGTCGGGTTCTGTTTCACCAGATCGACCGCGCTCATGACCATGCCGGGCGTGCAGAAGCCGCATTGCAGGCCGTGATGTTCCTTGAACGCCGCCTGCATCGGATGCAGCTCGCCGGTCGACAGGCCCTCGATCGTCAGGATCTCGGCGCCCTCGGCCTGGGCCACCAGCATGGTGCAGCTCTTGACCGACTTGCCGTCGAGATGGATCAGGCACGCGCCGCATTGGCTGGTGTCGCAGCCGACATGGGTCCCGGTCAGGCCCAGCGTGTCGCGCAGATATTGAACCAGCAGGGTGCGCGGCTCGACCTTGGCCGTGACTTTCCTGCCGTTCACCGTCATGGAAACCGGTGCGGACATCGACGATTCTCCCCTTGTGGCTGGCCGTGCGGTCATTGCCGCGCGCCTTGCGGACAGGCGGAAAGACTGCTCCGCCAGATGCTTCAACCGGGAGTGTCGGCGCCAGGGGCGCGCCGGTCAAGGGCGCTCCGATGACAGTGCAGTGCGATATTTTACCCCGCGCGGCGCAGTGGCGTGTGCTGGGTCATGTCCAGGGCTTCACCGATGTCGGCGGCGATATCCTCGACGCTTTCGAGGCCGATCGACAGGCGGACCAGCCCCTCGGTGATGCCGTGGGCCGCGCGCTCTTCCGGCGTATAGGGCGAATGGGTCATCGAGGCCGGGTGCTGCACCAGGGTCTCGGCGTCGCCCAGGCTGACCGCGATGGTGACGAGCTTGAGGGCATCCATGAAGCGGATGCCGGCGTCATAGCCGCCTTTGAGCTCGAACGCGATCATGCCGCCGAAGCCGCCCGGCATCTGCCGGCAGGCGAGCTCGTACTGCGGGCCGCTTTCGAGGCCCGGGTAATAGACGCGGGCGACCGACGGATGCGCCTCCAGCTGCCGGGCGATCTGCAGCGCGCTGCGGCTGTGCCGCTCCATGCGCACTTCCAGGGTCTTCAATCCGCGCAGCACCAGGAAGGCGTCGAACGGCGACAGCACCGCGCCGGTCATGTCCTTCAGACCGAAATAGCGCATCCGGTCGATCAGCTCCTGGCTGCCGACCGCGGCGCCGGCCAAGAGGTCGCCGTGTCCGCCCAGATACTTCGTCGCCGAATGCACGACCAGATCGGCGCCGAGCGACAGCGGCCGCTGCAACAGCGGCGTGCAATAGGTGTTGTCGACCATGACCAGCGCGCCCCGGGCATGGGCCAGATCCGACACCGTCCGGATATCGACCAGGCGCATGTTCGGGTTCGCCGGCGTCTCGAAATAGACGAGCTTGGTGGCATGCGTGAACCCCGCTTCGACCGCGGCGAGATCGGTCAGGTCGGCATGGCGCACGGTGATGCCGAACTGCGCCAGCCCATGGCGGAAGAAGGCGAAGGTGCAGCCGTAGAGCGTCATATCGGTCAGGATCTCGTCGCCCGGCTTCAACAGCGTCCAGATCGCCGTCGTGATGGCGCCCATGCCCGATGCGGTCGCCAGTGCCGCTTCGCCGCCTTCGAGGCTCGCGAGCCGGCCTTCGAGCAGCGCCACGGTCGGGTTGCCGAGCCGGCCGTAGATATAGCCCTGGGATTCCCCGGCGAAGCGGCGGCCACCCTCGGCCGCACTCGGAAACGCGAAGGTCGAGGTCAGGTAGAGCGGCGCCGATAGCGCACCCTGATGGTCGAGCGGGTCATAGCCGTGATGGATCGCCCGCGTGGCGAAGCCCGCGGGCTTCTGGTTTGTCAGCTTGATCTCGGCCATCTCGGACACTCCGGTTTCGACAGGGTTGGAGTGTAGGGCCGAGGTGCAGGGCATGTCCTTGCGAACTCGGCCGTCCAATGCGATCATCTTGGCAGAATATGCCAAGAATAATTTATAGATTGGACGATCATGCCAAAACTGGATTTGGACGCGATCGATTGCCGCCTGCTCGATGCGCTGCAGGGCGAGGCACGGCTGAGCAATGTCGACCTGGCCGAACGGGTCGGGCTATCCGCTTCACCCTGCCTGCGCCGGGTCAAGATCCTGGAGCGCGAGGGCGTGATCCAGGGCTACCGGGCGACGCTCGACCGCCGCAAGATCGGGCTCGCCTTGACCGTGTTCGTCGGCCTCAAGATCGAACGCCATCGCGACCAGGAGGCGACCGCGTTCCAGCAGGCCATGCTCTCCATGCCGCAGGTGGTCGCCTGCCACCTGATCTCGGGCGAGCATGATTTCCTGCTCGAAGTCGTCGTCGCCAGCCTGGAGGCCTACGAGGAATTCCTGCTCGGAACCCTACTCAAGCTGCCGGGCGTGAGCGACGTGCGCAGCAACTTCGCCATCCGCATGGTCAAGCCGCCGGGGCCGCTGTCGCTGGAGCATTTGCCGCGGGGTTGAGATTCCTGAAGAACCTCATTTTTCCCGTTGCTTAGCCTGATGTTAATCAAAACGCTCTAGCGCTGGGCGTTTTCTGGTTTCGTCAGGTTTTCGCCATGCAGCGCCTCAGCATCACCCAACGCGTCGCCCTCATCGTCGGGCTGCTCGTGTTCTCGATCGTCGGCGTGGTCGCCATGCAGACGGTCTCGTTCCGCCAGGCCATGATCCAGGAGCGCCAGGACAAGCTGAAGGACATGGTGACGAGCGTGCTCGGCACGATGAAATATTACGACGAGCAGGTCGCGGCCGGAAAACTGGCACTGCCGGCGGCACAGGAGGCGGTCAAGACCGCGGCCCGCACCATGCGCTGGAGCGACGGCAACTATTACGGCATCTATCAGTTCGACGGTGTCACGCTGGTGCACAGCAACCCGAAGTTCGAGGGCGTGAACCGGATGGACACGACCGATCCGCAGGGCAACCACACCGTTGCCGACCTGATCAAGATGGGCCGCAATGGCGGCGGCTTCGTCTGGACCCTGGTGCCGCGTCCGGGCCAGAAGGAATCGGTCTCGAAGCTCAGCTACGCCGCCGCCTTCGATCATTGGCAATGGGTGATCCAGGCCGGCGTCTATGTCGACGATATCGATGCCCGCGTCTGGGACGACGTGCTCCGCATGGGCGGGTTGGCGCTGGCCGCCCTGCTGCTCGCCGGCGGCCTCGCCGCCTATGTCGGCCGCAGCATCAGCCGCCCGATCGCGACGCTCGCCGGCACCATGCAGACGCTCGCCGGCGGCACCATGACCATCGCCGTGCCCTATGTCGCCGAGCGGAACGAGATCGGCACCATGGCCCGCGCGGTCGAGGTGTTCCGCGCCAGCATGACCGAGGCCGAGGCGCTGCGGCTGGAGCAGGAGACCCTGAAGCAGGCGACCGCGGCCGAACGCCGGGCGGCACTGTTGCGCATGGCCGACGAGTTCGAGAGCGCTGTCGGCGGCGTGGTCGAGGCGGTCTCCGCCTCCTCGACCGAGATGCGGCACTCGGCGCAGATCCTGACCACGAGCGCGCAGGACACCAGCGACAAGTCGGGCGAGATCGTCGCCCTCTCGGACGAAGCCTCGCAGAACGTCAGCGCGGTCGCGGGCGCCTCGGAGCAGCTGTTCGCGTCGATCAGCGAGATCAGTGCCCGCCTGGCCCAGGCCGTGCGCACCGTCGGCGATGCCAATACCGAGGCGCAGACGGCGGCCGGCTTGATGGAAAATCTGGAGCGCGCGACGGGCAAGATCGGCGAGGTCATCGGCCTGATCAATTCGATCGCCAGCCAGACCAATCTCCTGGCCCTGAACGCCACCATCGAGGCGGCGCGCGCGGGCGAGGCCGGCAAGGGCTTCGCGATCGTGGCGAGCGAGGTCAAGGCGCTCGCCCGCCAGACCGCCGACGCGACCGACGAGATCCGCGCCCAGGTCGGCGCCATCCAGCAGGAGGCGACCGCGGCGCTGAAGTCGATCTCGGGCGTCACCCGCACCGTGACCGACATCAGCGAGCTGGTTACCGCCGTCGCCGCCGCGACCGAGGAACAGACGGCCGCGACCGAGGAGATCTCGCGCCGGGTCCAGCAGGTCGCGACCGGCACCGAGGCGGTCTCGGTCAACATGGGCATCGTCGCCGGCGCCATGGGCAGCACCCGCAGCGAGGCCGGCCAGGTGCTGGACGCCGCCACCCAACTGGCCGAACGCGGCTCGACGCTCAAGCACAAGGTGGGCAGTTTCCTGGAAACGATCCGGGCGGCTTAGAGAAGGTTCTGTATAAACCGTCATGGCCGGGCATGACGGGTTTTATGGGGCGATTCTATTTAGCGGCTTCCCGCGCACCCCGGCCGAGCGACACCGTCTCCCACACGGCCGTCACCACCAGTGCCGCTGACGAAGCGGCACCCAGCAGCAGCGGCGACAGCTCCCAGGCGAACGGGATCAACAGCCCCAGCAGCACCAATCCTACCAGATGCGACAGCGGCGGAATGCCGGCGATCGGCCATTTGAACAGGATGTTGCCGATCAGATAGACCGCCGGGGCGCCGAGCGTGCAGGCGATGAACGGCGTCGCGGCCAGCCCGTCCGGCTGGACCAGCACCAGATCGTCCGACACCGCCTCGACGATGATGCCGGCGACGATCAGCAGATGGACATAGGTATAGGCGAGCCGTGCCAGGCGGCCGGGGTCGGCGGACGAGGCGATATGGGCGCTGCCGCGTTCGACCGCGCGATCGAAATAGATCCACCACATGGCAATGCTGCCGATCAGGTTGGCGGCGAAGCCCAGCAGGACGGCGGTGCTCCAATGGAGATTGCCGAAGGTGGCGCCGGTGACCAGCACCGATTCGCCCAGCGCGATGATGATGAATTGCGAGCAGCGCTCGGCCAGATGGCCGCCCTCGACGTCCCAATCCTCGGTGCGCGACCGGCCGAGCCCCGGCACGCGGAAGCCCTGCCACGGGCCCAGATATTCGAGCCCGAGGGCGACCGCCCACAGCAGCAGCCGCGTTTCGCCCGTCCGGGCGGCGCCGGCCAGCCAGAAGCCGGCGGAGACCAGCAGCCAGACCAGGAAGCGTTGGAAATTCCTGGTATTGCTCGGGCTGGCATCGCCCAGCCCCCAGAGCATGAACAGGGTCCGGCCGACCTGGATCGTGACATAGGCGCCGGCGAAGATCGGGCCGGCGGCACCGAACGCATCCGGGATCGCCGTCGACAGCACCAGCCCGACCAGCATCATGGCGAGCAGCAAGAGCCGCACCGGCGGCCGTTCCGGGTCGAGCCAGTTGGTGCACCAGGAGGTGCAGATCCAGACCCACCAGACCGCCAGGAACAGCAGCAGCGTATGGATGGCGCCCGACGGACTGAGATCGCTCAGCAGGGCGTGGGACAGCTGGGTGACCGCGAAGGCGAACACCAGATCGAAGAACAGCTCGATATTGGTGACGCGGGCATGGCTATGGGCGTGACGCGGCCGCAGCAGAGAGCGCGTCACGGCCGGTGTGCTAGCGGAAGACGGCGATGACGATGCCCAGCACGATCACCAGCGCCGGGATCCAGATCCAGGGATTGAGCCCGCCGCTGGGCTTGTTGCCGGTCGAGACCGGCGTGGCGCCGCCGGGGGCGTCGAGCTTGGCGGCCTTGGGCGGCTCGGGAGCGGGGGCAACCGGTGCGGGCTCGAGCGGCATGCCGGCGGCATGGGGATCGGCGGCCGACGCCAGTGCCGCCTCGACCGCGGGCTCGGCCGCGATGGTCGCAGCCGGTTCGGGGGTCACCACGGGTGCGACGACGGGTTCGGCCGCCGTCTCGCCATCGGCGACCAAGGCCGCGAAGCGGCTGAAGAAATCCTCGGCCATCTTGCGCGCGGTGCCGTCGATCAGGCGCGAGCCGATCTGGGCGAGCTTGCCGCCGACCTGGGCATCGACCGAGTAGGTGAGCAGGGTGCCGGCGCCGTCATCGACCAGGCCGACCTTGGCGCCGCCCTTGGCGAAGCCCGCGACGCCGCCCGAGCCCTCGCCGGTGATGGTGTAGCCGTTGGGCGGGTCCATGTCGCTCAAGGTGACCTTGCCGCCGAAGCTCGCCTTGACCGGCCCGACCTTGGCCGTGACCTTGGCGGTGAACGAGGTCTCCGAGGTCTTCTCGATCTCGTCGCAGCCGGGGATCGCCTGGCGCAGGATTTCGGCGTCGTTGAGGGCGGCCCAGACCTTGGCACGCGGTGCCGCGATACGGTATTCGCCGGTCATGTCCATGATTCGAAATCCCTAATCTCGCGAGCCGCTCGGATCGGAAGGTAGGCGGCCGGACCGGCTCACGCAAGCGGGCGAGCGTTTATTCCTCACGGGCGAGCGCGCTCTCGTGCCAGCGGCGCAGCAACAGATGCGACAGACCGGCCAGCAACCCATAGATCGCGATGCCGGCGACCGAGATCAGCGCCAGCGCCGCGAACATGCGCGGGATGTCGAGCCGATAGCCCGATTCCAGAATGCGATAGGCTAGGCCCGACTCCCGCCCGCCGGCGCCGGCGACGAATTCGGCCACGACCGCGCCGATCAGCGCCAACCCGCCGGAGATGCGGACGCCGGCCAGGAAATACGGCAGCGCCGACGGCAGGCGCAGATAGCGCAGCGTCTGCCAGCGGCTGGCGCCATAGAGCCGGAACAGCTCCGCGAGGTTCCGGTCGGCGCTGTTCAGGCCCAGCGTGGTGTTGGACAGGATCGGAAAGAACGCGACGATCCAGGCGCAGATGAGCAGGGCGGCGGTGGTGTTGTCGACCCAGATGATGATCAGCGGGGCGATCGCCACGATCGGCGTCACCTGCAGGATGATGGCATAGGGCAGCAGGCTGCGTTCGATCAGCGGCGAGCGGGCGAACAGCAGCGCCAGCGCGCCGCCGCCCAGGATGGCGGCCAGCAGCGACAGCGCCGCGATCTTGAGCGTGTAGGCGAGGGCCGGGCCCAGCACGTCCCAATCCTCGACCAGGGCCAGCGCGATGCGGCTCGGTGCCGGCACGATATAGGGTGGCACCTCCAGGATGCGGATCGCCGCCTCCCAGGCGCTGAGGGCCACGGCACCGACCAGGGCCGGCAACAGCCATTGCGTCAGCCGGTTCATGCCGCCATCGCCCGGGCGAGGGCTGCCGAGATCTCGGCGCACGCGGCACCATAGTCGGCGCCATGGCGGAAAGCGGCATCGCGCGGATAGGCCGCCTGCAGCGCCCGATCCTCGACGATGCGGCCGGGCCGCGCTGCCATGATCGCGACCCGGCTCGACAGATAGACCGACTCATAGACGCTATGGGTGACGAAGATGATGGTGAGGCCGCGTTCCGCCCAGAGCGCCAGCAGATCGTCGTTGAGCTTCAGGCGCGTGATCTCGTCCAACGCCGCGAACGGCTCGTCCATCAGCAGCAGCCGCGGCCGCATGACCAGCGCACGGGCGATCGAGACGCGCATGCGCATGCCCCCGGACAATTCGCGGGGGTAGGCCTGCTCGAACCCGGCGAGGCCGACCAGCGCCAGCGCTTCGCGGGCGCGCTCCTCCGCCTCGCGGCGTGCCAGATGGGCGAGCTTCAGCGGCAAGGTGACGTTCGCCAGCACGCGGGCCCAGGGCATCAGGGTCGCTTCCTGAAACACGAAGCCGATGTCGCCGGCGCGCGGCGGATGGTCGTTGCCATCCCAGCGCAGGGTGCCCTCGCTGGGCGGCGTCAGGCCGGCGATCAGGCGCAGCGCCGTGCTCTTGCCGCAACCGGACGGGCCGACCAGGCTCAGGAACTCGCCGGCCCCGACCGCGAGATCGAGCCCGGACAGCGCCGCGGTGCCGTTGGCAAAGCGTTTGCCGACGCGCTCCAGGCTGACCAGCGGGGCTATTGCGGCAGCCCCAGCTTGTGATCGACGAATTTCAGGCTATAGGCCTTCTGGTACGGCAGATCCTTGGCGTAGATCCCGGCCTGGGCGGTGAAGGCGAAGAAATCGCGCCAGCGCGCGTCGGTCATGGCGCCGACGCCAAGCGTCGCGGCATCGCCCGACTGCACCAGGCCGTATTGCTTCATCCCGGCAATGGCATGGGCGATGATCGCGTCGTTCATCTCTGGATTATCGTGCTTGATCAGCGCATTCGCTGCCGCCGGGTCGCCGTTCAGATAATCGATCCAGCCGAGCATGGTGGCATCGACCATGCGCTGCACCAGATCCGACTTCCGGTCGATCGTCGCCTGGGTGGTGGCGATCATCGCGCCATAGCTCTGGTAGCCCTGGTCGGCCAAGAGGATCGTCAGCGGCTTCTCGCCGGTCGCCTGCTCGATCGCGAAGGGTTCGCTGGTGAGGTAGCCCTGCATGATCGCGTCCTTGCCGTGCAGGAACGGCTCCAGATTGAACGTGTAAGGCCGGATCTGGTCGTCGGTGAAACCGTAGCGCACGCGCAGGAACTGCCAGAAATTCTCGCGGCTCGCGGCCGAAATCAGGATCGGCTTGCCCTTCATCTTGGCCAGGCTGTCGAGGCCGGAACCGGCATGGGCGATCAGCACCTGCGGGTCCTTCTGGAACGCGGCGGCGACGGCCACGATCGGCACGCCGTTCTTGACGAAATTCAACGGCTCGAAACTGTTCGACTGCACGGCGAAATCATAGCGGCCGGCCGCCAGCAGCTGCGCCTGGTTCAGGCTCGGGCCCCCCTGCCGGATCTCCACATCCAGGTGGTATTTTTTGTAGATGCCGGCTGCCAGCGCCTGATAGATGCCGCCATGTTCGGCCTCGGCGCGCCAATCCGTGCCGATCACGACCTTGTCGTCGGCCGACGCCGGCCGGGCCGGCAATCCCAACAGCCCGGCGATGAGGACGAGACCAAGCGTGCGAGAGATCATCGAGGTCACTTTTGGTTGGGGATCGGGAGTTGAGGGACTGGCAGGACCGGTGCCGGGGCTGCTGCCAGGACCCCGGTTCAGGCTATAGCATCGGCCGGCCGGATCAAGATCGACGAGGCCCATGGGGCGCCTTGTCAATTCGATCCGTTCGGGCGCGAGATTTTGCCGGGTCGTTTCAAAAACTGCGACAAAACCATTACACGAATGTCCTGCGATCGTGTATATGGTGTGCCACTCCGAAAATGGCCGCGATCACTAGTCGCGGCGCCGGACCGGGCCCAAGCTCGGGACAGCGTCGTGCGGTGGGGGAATCGAGGGCCTTGGGCGGAGGGTTCTGAAGGCAGGGGCGGAACCGGATGATCGAACAGCTGGCAGCGGTACGGCTGCAGTGCAGGGCGGGTTTGGAAATCGTGCCGACCGATCTTGCCTTGCAAGTCGAGGATTACTGGCGTGCGCGCTGCCATGGCGTCGGTCATGGCGCCATTCCGCGCCGACGCGACATCGGTCCCACCGCCTTCGGCAAGCTGCAGCCTCATGTTTTTCTATTGGATGTGGTCGGCCCGTCCGCGCGCTTGCGCTGGCGGCTGGTCGGCAGCGCCATCGCCCGACACGAGGGCATCGATCCGACCGGCCGCTGGGTCGATGACACCATGGCCCGCGATCAAGCCGATATTCTGCAGCAATTCGCCGATATAACCATTCGCGAGCGCCGGCCGACCTGTCACAACGGTCGCTGGTGCGACTCGGGCGAGCGCCAGCAGGTCTTGGCTCGCCTTTTGGTGCCCTTGAGCGAGGACGGGAGTGTGGTCTCCACGCTACTCGGTTTGATTGATTACGCGCCAAATGAAATCGTCCCCTTGCGTGGCGCCGCATAAATCGGTTTTTTATTGGGTACGAGGGACCATTCCTCCTTTGGTGCCTAGAACTTGACACAATTTGGTTTGACAGGCGCCCCCGCCGCCGGGCATGTCGGTTAGGCCAGAGTTCACCGCAGGGTCGGAGACCCCATTAAACGATGCCGAA
>Ga0302314_10000324_pt1 | contig 87403 bp, 74 predicted proteins | sample III_Palsa_N2_3_FD_200533 | JGI IMG/M metagenome (GOLD analysis project Ga0302314, IMG submission 200533) | Peat permafrost microbial communities from Stordalen Mire near Abisko, Sweden - III_Palsa_N2_3 | ecosystem: Environmental > Terrestrial > Soil > Palsa > Peat permafrost | place: Sweden...
ATTCCCGCGCGACGCGGCGAGCTTGCCGCCTCAGCCCACGCCGTGATCGAGGCGTTGTCGCCCCGGCGCCTCCCCGCAGGCGGATTCAGCGAGGCCGATCCGGCGCATCCCTACCAGTCCAACCCGCACATGCACCTTTTGGAGGCGACCCTCGCCTGGAGCGCGATCGACCCCGATCCAGTGTGGCCGAGGCTGGTGGACGAGATCGTGGGCCTCGCTCTGACCCGCTTCATCGACGCCAACGGCGCCCTGCATGAATTCTTCGCCGACGACTGGTCGCTGGGGCCCGGCGTGGATGGCCGCATCGTCGAGCCTGGCCACCAGTTCGAATGGGCGTGGCTGCTAGAGCGCTGGGCGCGCCTGCGGGATCGGCCTGACGCGCGCACCGCCGCCCGTCGCCTGTTCGAAATCGGCAGAACGCATGGGGTGGACCGGGCACGCGGCGTCGCCTTCGACCAGCTTCTGGACGACTTCTCCATTCACCAGCCCAAGGCGCGGCTCTGGCCTCAGACCGAGCGCATCAAGGCTTCTGTGATACTCGCCGGATCGGCGGACATGCCTGAGGAGAAGGCCGCCTATGTGGCCGAAGCCACAGCGGCGATCGCGGGGCTGAACCTCTACCTCGCCGTGCCCACCCAGGGGCTATGGCGGGACAAGATGGAGCCCAACGGCGCCTTCGTCGACGAACCAGCGCCCGCCAGCTCCTTCTACCATATCGTCTGCGCCATCGATCAGCTGAACGCCGACTGACGTCTACATCCCGTGGCGAAGCGGGATCAGGTCGGGGAAATCGCCATCCCGTTTCTCCTGCTTGGCCTTGAACGCCTCCTGCATCAAGGCGGGGGAGAACATGCCCACCTGCCAGGTGGCGATATAGTCGAGACCGTCGCGGATGGTGTGGTCGCGGGCGTAATTGATCATCACCTTGGAGCCGGCAACGGCCAGCGGCGCCTTGGAGGCGATTTCGCGGGCGGTCTCCAAAGTATGGGCCACCAGCTCTTCGTGGGTGTCGAACAGGGCGTTGACGAGGCCGATCTCCATCGCCTTCTGCGCCGGCAGGCGGCGGCCGGTGTAGGCCAGCTCCCGCACCCAGCCTTCGGGGATCAGCTTGCAGAGGCGGGGGAAGGTGCCGACGTCGGCGGTCATGCCGATGTTGATCTCCTGGATGCAGAAGAAGGCGTCCCGGGTCGCATAGCGGATATCGCAGGCGGAGGTCATGTCCACCGCGCCGCCGATGCAGCCGCCGTGGATCGCCACCAGCACCGGCATTCGCGCCTGATCGAGGCAGGAGAAGGAGTCTTGCAAGGATCGCACGTGATACCGGAAGCTCTCGCCCGCGGTCTGGCGTTCAGCTTCCGTCCCGCCGCCGACGGCGCCCACCGTCGATCCACCGCCGGCGAACACCGCCAGATCCATACCGGCGCAAAAATGCTTGCCGGTGGAGGAGATGACGATGCAGCGGGCGCGGGCGTTGTCGTCGATGTCCTTCACAATGGCCGGCAGCTCGTTCCAGAAGGCGCGGATCATGGAGTTCATCGCCTCCGGCCGCTTCATCTGGATGTGGGCGACGCCGCCCTCGAAGGTGACGTCGAAGCATTCGTAGGTCGTCGATGCAGTCGCGGTGGTGGTCACATGGGCGTTCATGGCGGGCTTCCCTTTTTGGGAGACGATAATCCATTGCGCGGCCACGGAAAGCCTGACCTAGCGTCAGGTCGCGTTGGCGGACGTCGCCCCACCAGACGCTTATGGACTAGAGACTGGCCGTCCCCTTGCGCTCGGCGAGCGCGGCGATCGCCAGCGCCGAGGGCGGGTTCAGGCTGTCGACCATCGAGCTCGGGATCAGGATGGTGGCGCCCCGCTCCTTGGTGGTCTCGTAGATGATGTTCATGGCCCGCAGCTGCAGCGCCTCGGGATTTTCGGCGTAGAGCTTCGCGGCCTCGACGAACTGGCTGGCAATCTCCACTTCGGCGGAGCCCAGGATCACCCGCGCCTGCTTCTCCCGTTCGGCCTGCGCCTGGCGAGACATGGCGTCCTGCAGCGCCTCGGGGATGGCCACGTCGCGAATCTCCACCGAGGAGACGGTGACGCCCCACACCTGGGTCTTCTCGGCGATGGCGTCCTTCAGACGTTCGTCCACCGACTTGCGGTCCGACAGGAGGGCCGAGAGCATGGAGGAACCGATCATTTCCCGCAGCGAGGTCTGCGACACGCGGTCGATGGCCATGCGGTAGTCCGTGATCTCCAGCGCGGCCTTTCGGGCGTCATGCACATGCCAGAAGATGATGGCGTCCACGTTCACCGGCACGGTGTCGCGGGTCAGCGCCTGCTCGGCGTTGAAGGCGGTGGTCTGGATCCGCTCGTCGATCACGGCGGTGACGCTGTCGAGGATCGGGAGGATCCAGAACAGACCCGGCCCCTTCACGCCCTGCAGCTTGCCGGCGCGCAGCACCACGAACTTCTGCCAGGCGTTGGCCATCTTCAGCGACAGCATGACGACGAAGGCCGCCGCCACGAAGGGCGCGCCGAGGTAGGGCCGGATCGCGCCTGCCCCGAACGCCGCCAGCAGGAGGATGACGAACAGGAAGAGGGCGATCGGGTTCATGGGCGGAGTTTAGCACGTGGGCGGCGCCGCGCCCAATCGCATCTCTAGCTCTTGGGCGGGACCGCCAGCGACGCCTTGTAGGCTTCGGCCTGGCGCATCACCCGCAGCACGTTGCCGCCCCAGATCTTGGCCACATCGTCCTTCGTGTAGCCGGCCTTCAGGAGGGCTGCGGTGATCTTGGGGTAGCCGGTGATGTCCTCCATGCCCACCACGCCGCCGCCGCCGTCCATGTCCGCCCCGACGCCCACGTGGTCGACCCCCGCCACCTTCAGGGCGTGTAGCATGTGCTTCATGAAGTCGTCGAAGGTGGCCTTGGGCTGCGGATACTTCGCCTCGATGGCGGCGTATTCGACCCCCAGCGCCTGCTGCTGGGCCGGGGTGAGGTCGCCCGCGTTCGCCTTCTTCATCAGGGCCGCCATGGCGGCGTCCCGCTCGGGGTTCTTGGGCGTGGGGATCAGGTAGGAACTGAGGGAATTGATCTGGATCACCCCGCCGTCCGCCGCGAGCGCCTTCAAGTGCGCGTCGTCGATGTTGCGAGGATTGTCGTTCACCGCCTTGCAGCCCGAGTGGGACAGGATCACCGGCGTCTTGGACAGCGCCATCATCTGGTCCAGCACATCGTCGGAGGAGTGAGACGCGTCAAGGATCAGTCCGAGCCGGTTGGCCTCGACCACGAACTGCTTACCGAGGGGGCTGAGCCCATGCCACTCCGGCTTGTCGGTGGCGCTGTCGGCCAGATCGTTGTTCTTGAAGTGGGCCGGGCCGATCAGCCGCACGCCGAGCTTCTGGAAGGTGGACATCAGGGTGAGATCGCCCTCGATGGGATAGCTGTTCTCGATGCTCATGAAGACGAAGCGCTTGCCCCTGGCCATGATGGCGGCAGCGTCGTCGGCCTTGAAGGCCTGCTCGAACTTGTCGCCGTGCTTGGCGATCATCTCGCGGATCTCGACCCCGCGCATGAAGGCGAAATCGCGGGCCGCGCGGTCACCGTCCGGCGTGCGGGCGCCCTGCGCGGTGTAGATGGCGAAGAAGCCGCCCTTCAGCCCGCCCTCCACCATGCGCGGATAGTCCACCTGCGAGCGGTCGGAGATCTTGTGCCGGTCCAGCATGTCCCACCCCGGTCGGGCGAAGTTCTCCGGCGTGTCGAGGTGGGTGTCCAGCGTCAGGAGGCTCTCGTGGATAGCGGCGGGCGTCGCCGGCTGGGCGTGGACGCCGGTTGTCGCGAGGGCGAGCACGGCGACCGAGGCGGCAAGGAGGCGGAGAGACGGCATGGCGGTTCCAGTCGGGCAAGCGAGGTCGGGACGTGAGCAGGTTAAGCTGGACCGCACCCATGACGATAGGTCTTTTGCCCCAAGCGGCGGGATGGGCGTCAAATCGGGTCCAGCGAGGCAGGAAGCAGGCATACGTCGCCCGAATGCCCATTCAAAACGCGTCCGGCGGGCGCGACAATTCGCAAGCCGGCCAACGCCACCATGACGATGACATCGTAAGCGCGTTTGGACGCCCTTAAGGCGTCTCTGGTATCGATGGCGCTTCGACGTGTGGCGTAGGCTGCACTCTGGTCAGGACGGGATATGCCGGGCGACGCCCCTCAAACCATCACCTCCGAGGGAACAGATCGCCTTTCCGGGATCATGTCCAAGCGTCGCCGGCAGGTGGTGTTCCGGCTCGCCATGATGGCGCTGATGGTGGTGTTCTTCTGGCGCTACCTGTCCGTAGAGGCCATGTGCGCCTGGGCGGCGGTCTATACCGCGCTCCAGGCATGGGAGTATTTCGCCCTGGCCGCCCCGCCGGTCGGAGAGGCGCAGATCAGGACCCGGCGGCGGGTATCGCTCGCCACCCTCGCGCTCAACAGCGTGGTGTTCGGGCTTCCGGCCCTGCTCTGGGCCCATTTTGGCGGCCTGCTGGGCCTTGTCTGCGGCGCGTATCTTTTGTCCGGCGCCATGCTCAACACCGTGTTGACCACTCGCGCCTGCAAGCCGGCCTTCCTGGCGTCTGTGCTGCCTTTCGTCGGCTATGTGCTGACCAGCGCCATTCTCGCCGCCGGGGAACATCTGAAGCTCGACGCTTTCGGCACCGTGGGCATCGCCGGCGCCATGATGAGCATGTCCGCCATCACCCTGTGGATCGACGCCTCCAGAACCGAGCGCTCCGAGTCCGCGGCCCTGCTTGCTCTAAGTGAGCGGGAAGCCGAACTGGAGCAGGCGCTGGAACATGCAGAGGACGCCAGTCAGGCCAAGAGCGCCTTCCTCGCTAACATGAGCCACGAGCTGCGCACCCCTCTGAATGGCGTCCTCGGCATGGCCAGCGTGCTGGCGCGGACGGATCTCGCCGCATCGCAGCAAGAGATGGTGGACGTGATCTCCCTCTCCGCCCAGAACCTGCAGGCCCTCCTCTCCGACGTCCTGGACCTGGCCAAGATCGAAGCGGCCCAGATCGACCTGCAGTCCGAGCCCGTGGCGCCCGCCTCGGTGGCGCGATCGGTAAGCGCCCTGTTCGCCGCCAGCTGCGCCGAGAAGGGCCTCAGCCTCGATCTCGACATGGACCTGGAAGCCGAGGCCGGCGTCCTCGCCGACAGCGTGCGGCTGACCCAGATCGTCACCAACCTCTGCAGCAACGCCATCAAGTTCACCGAGCGGGGCGGCGTGAAACTGTTCGTCCGCGCCGTGACTGAGGGCGAGCGCCGCCGGGTGGTCATCGCCGTGGCGGATACGGGCATCGGCATGTCTACTGACGGCAAGGCGCGCCTGTTCGAGCGCTTCGCCCAGGCCGACGGCTCGATCACCCGGCGCTTCGGCGGCACGGGCCTCGGCCTCTCCATCTGCAAGAACCTGATCGACCTGATGGGCGGCGAGATCGAGGTGTCGTCGGCGGAGGGCGTCGGCTCGACCTTCACCGCCACCTTCGATTTCCCCGCCTCCGAACTGATCGCGGCCGCGCCGTCTAAACCGCTTGTCGACCCTGCGCCATCGAACGACGAGGAGCCGGCCGCCCTGCGGATCCTGCTGGTGGAAGACCACCCCGTGAACCGGCAGGTGGTGCAGCTGATCCTGGTCGACGTCGCCAGCGTCGATATCGCCGTCAACGGCTTTGAGGGTCTCGAGGCCGCCAAGACCAACCGCTACGACGTCATCCTCATGGACATGCAGATGCCGGTGATGGACGGCGTCACCGCCACCCGCGCGATCCGGGACTGGGAGGCGGACCAGGGGCTCGCGCGAACCCCCATCGTCATGCTCACCGCCAACGCCATGTCCGAACACACCGCGGCGTCCATCGAGGCCGGAGCGGACCGGCACCTCGCCAAGCCGATCACCGCCGACGCCCTGCTGAGCGCGCTGGACGAAGTGCTGAATCAGGCCGCATCGGACGCGCCCTACACGTTGGAACTGCTTGCCGCGAGTTAGCTATCGCGCTTTGGCGACCGGGTCTGATGCGCCTAACGGGAGGGCGCGAAGTCCGAGACCGCCTCAGAGCCGGTTTCAACCGAGGGCCTGAAGGTTGGGGCGACCCGCATGTGGGTCGCCTGCTCGTAGGCGTAGCCCAGCTGCAGTAGGCTGGCCTCTGACCACGCCGTCCCGATGAAGGATAGTCCCACAGGAAGCCCCTTCACCGATCCCATCGGCACGGTGAGGTGCGGATAACCCGCCACCGCCGGGAGGCTGCTCGCCGAGTGGGAGAAGTGATCTCCATCCACGGAATCGATCCTGAATGCGGGGCCGGTGGTGGGCGCGATCAGGGCGTCCAGCCGGTTGTCGGTCAGGAGCCTGTCGATGCCTTCGGGACCGGCCAGCCGCCTGCCCTCGGCCCGGGCGGCCAGATAGGCTGGATCGTTGAGGCCCGTCGTCGTCTCCGCAGCCTCGAACGTCTCGTCGCCGAACAGTACGGTCTCTCGGGGATGGGCGCGGTCGAACGCGATCAGGTCGGCGAGGGTGCGGGTCTTCACGGCGGCGGGCGTAGAGGCGAGGTAGGCGTTCAGGGTCGCCTTCAGCTCGGTCATCAGCACGATGTGTTCGTCTGCGCCGATCTCCTTGGGCGGCCTGTAGTCGGGGAGCTCGATCACTTCCGCCCCCTGCGCCTTCAAAGCGGCGACGGCTGCGGCGAACACAGCGTCGGTGGCGGCGTCATAGCCGGTAAGCGCTTTCAGCACCCCCAGCCGCTTGCCCTTCAGGGTCGCGGTTTTCAGCACCGCCGCATAGTCGATCCTGTGCGCGTCGGCGCCCGCCGTGGCCGGGTCGGCGGGATCGGAGCCGGCGATCGCGGTCAGGAGGATGGCCGCATCCTCCACCGTGCGGGTCATCGGGCCGGGCGTGTCCTGGCTGGAGGAGATCGGCACGACATAGGTCCGCGAGACCAGGCCGACGGTCGGCTTCAACCCCACGAGCCCGTTCATGGCGGCGGGACAGGTGATGGAGCCGTCCGTCTCCGTGCCGATGGCCGCCGCCGCGAAGCCCGCCGCCACCGCCGCGGCCGATCCGGCGCTGGAGCCGCAGGCGGTGCGGTCCAGCGCATAGGGATTCTTCACCAGGCCGCCGACGCCGCTCCAGCCCGAGATCGAATGAGTGGAGCGGATGTTGGCCCATTCAGACAGATTGGTCTTGCCGAGGATCACCGCACCGACGGCCTTGAGCCGCGCCACCAGCGGCGCATCGCGGCCTGTGACATTGTCCTTCAGCGCCAGCGAGCCCGCCGTCGTCGGCAGGGCGCCCGCGACGTCGATATTGTCCTTGATCAGGATCGGGATGCCGACAAGGGGCCCGGACAAGCCGGACCGGCGCAGGGCGTTGCTGGCGATGGCCGCGCCCTCGGCGTCGGGGGCCACGGCGATCACGCTGTTCAGCTGCGGCCCGGCGCGATCCATGAGGGCGATGCGCTCTTCATACCCAGCGACGAGGTCTTGAGGGACGTAGAGCTGGCTCTTCAGGCCCTGCTGCAACTTGGGAATCGTGGCGTTGGCCAACGGGTCGGATGTCGGAGCAGCGCGGGCCTCAACAGAGGCCAGGAGGGCGATCAGGCTTCCGAGCATCAACGCCCTGCGCATACCGCCGCCTCCGACCTCGCGGGTCAGGCCACGCGCTTGATGGCGTCCGGCTCGGCCTCGACCTCGACATTAACAGAGACGTCCATGCCGAGGTAGTCCTCCGGCTCCCCGGCCCAGGTGCCCGACAGCGGGATGGCCTGGCGAGGATCGCGGGCCACGGCCACGCGGATCAGGTCTTCATTGCCGACGATGCCGTTGGTGGGATCGAACTCGGTCCAGCCGCAGCTGGGGATATAGACCCGCAGCCACGCGTGGGTGTGGCCGCCGCCGACCCGGCGGGGCGCCGAGCCCCTAGGCGGGCTGTAGATGTAGCCGGACACGAACTGGGCGGCGAGGCCCAGCGCGCGGACCGCCTCCATCATCAGCATGGCGAAGTCCCGGCAACTGCCGCTGCCGAGACGCAGGGTCTCAAGCGGCGCCTGCACGCCCACCTGCAGCCGGGCCGAATAGGCGAACTCCGAATGGATGGCCCGGGTCATGGCCGCGAGCACGTCCAGCACCGTGGCGGATGCGCCGCCCTGCAGGAACCGCTGCGCCCAAGTGGAGACCTCGTGCTCGGGATCGGGATACTGCCGCTCGATGGAGCGCAGCAGGTCCGGCATGTCCTCGGCGTCGTAGACGAAGGGGAAGCGGGGCCGCATCTCGTCATGATCGCTCAGCGGGCCAAGGGCCGGCGCCGCGGGCGTATGCTCAAGCTTGATGAAGCTGTCGAAGGTGAGCGTGCTCGCCTGCGTCTCGAACCGCGCGAGGCCGACGCAGTTGCCAAACACATCGTGGACGAACCGCAGCTCCACCGGGCGCGGGGTGATGATCAGGCATGAGTCGATCAGATGCTGGTCGTAGCTTTCCAGCGGGCGGAACAGGATACGGTGCTCCCCGAACGAGACCGGATTGCTGTATCGATAGCGGGTGACGTGTCGGACAGTGAGAATCGGCATGCTGCTAGGAGGTTAGGACAATCCTTAACGCGCCGTCGACAACCCTGCTGGGACCGAATGACCCACCCCCGGTCACTGTTGAAAATGAAGGCGCCCGATCGCCCTTCATCCTCATTTGCGATCATGCGGGGCGACGAGTTCCCGCGCGGCTGGGCGATCTCGGCGTCGCGTCCGCCGAGTTCGAGCGGCACATCGCATGGGACATCGGCGCGGGCGGCCTCTGCTCGCACCTGTCCGAGATCCTCGACGCCACCGCCATCAAGCAGACCTACTCGCGGCTGGTGATCGACTGCAACCGGCCGCCGTCCGGCAACACGGGCCTGATCGTCGAGACTTCCGACGGCGCGACGATCCCCGCCAACGCCGGCCTCACCCCTGCAGAGATCGAGCAGCGGCTGGTCGAAATACACCGCCCCTACCACGACCGCATTGCGGCGATCCTGCGGGACAGGGCGGCCACCGGAACGCGCCATATCCTCCTGATGATGCACAGCTTCACGCCTCGGATGAACGGTCTGGATCGGCCCTGGCGGCTCGGCGTCCTCCACCTGCACGACTCGCCCTATTCGAACGCCGTCCTCGTTCGCCTGCAGGACGCCCTAGGCGACGCCGTCGGCGACAACGAGCCCTACGCCATGGACGGCACGGATTACTCCGCCCCCCGACACTCAGGCGAGAGCGGCTTCGACTATCTGGAGCTGGAGGTCCGGCAGGACCTGATCGCGACCGCCGAGCAGCAAACAGAGATGGCGGACTGGCTCGCGCCGATCCTGCGCGACGCGCTTGCGGACATCCGCGGCTAGGCCAGCGTCTTCACCATCCGGACGATCGGCAGGCCGAGACCGTTGGGAAGCGGCGCGTCATAATGCTCCACCGCCCGGTAGCCGTAACGGGTGTAGAGCGGCACGCCGGTCAGGGTGGCCCCCAGCTCCGCATCGGTGAAGCCGTGCGCCTTCGCCGCCGCTTCGCAGGCCTCCAGAAGCCGACCGCCGATCCCCTTTCGGGCGTGATCAGGATCCACGAAGAAGGCGCGCACCTTGGCGGGGTCCACGCCGGGCGTCAGCTCCGCGTCGTTGCGGTCGCTCACCGCGTCGGCGCCGAACAGGGTCCGCCGCCGGCTCCATCCGCCGCAGGCCACGATCTCGCCGCCCTGCTCCACCACGAAGTAGCTCTGGTCGCGGATCAGCTGGCGATCGACGCCGAACACCGAGCCCAAGGCGCCGTCGAGCTGTTCCGGCGAATAGTCGTCGGCCTGCAGGATGCGCACCGACCGTTCGATCAGGGCGGTCAGGGCGTCGGCCTCGTCGAGCCGGGCGGGTCTGATGGTCAGGTCGAGCAAGTGCGGTCCCCCAATCCGTCAAGACTAGTCCGGGGGCGCCGCCCCGTCGATCATCGCGTCGCCTTCCCTTGGGTCACGATTGCGGCGGTGTCGTCTGCGCGCCCATACTCCCGAAAAACACAAGGGAGAGATGCCATGGACTTCGACCTGCCGGTGGAGTTGACCGCTTATCTGGCCGAACTCGACGCCTTCATCGACGCAGAGATCGCCCCCCTGCAGGCGCAGGACGACAACGAACGCTTCTTCGACCATCGTCGCGAGCACGCCCGCACCGACTGGGACAACCACGGTCTGCCTCGCCCCGAATGGGAAGAACTCCTGACGGAGGCCCGCAAGCGCGCCGACGCCGCCGGTCACTATCGCTTTTCCTGGCCCGTGGAGATGGGGGGCAAGGGGGGCTCCAACCTCGCCATGGCGGTGATCCGCGAGCATCTGGCCGCCAAGGGCCTCGGTCTCTTCAACGACCTGCAGAACGAACACTCCATCGTCGGCAACAACCCCTTCGTGCTGATGTTCCGCGAGTTCGCCACGCCCGAGCAGAAGGCCCGCGACGAGGAGAAGCTGCTCGCAGGCGAAATGCGCGCCGCCTTCGGCTTGACCGAGCCCAACCACGGCTCGGACGCCACCTTTATGGAGACCCGCGGCTGGCCGGAGGAGAAGGACGGCAAGCCGGGCTGGCGGGTGAAGGGCGAGAAGATGTGGACCACGGGCATGCATGTGGTCAGCCACGTGATGGTGTTCGCCCGCACCTCCGGCGAGGATGGACAGGCCACAGGCATCACCTGCTTCCTCGTGCCCCGCGACCAGATCACCATCGAGGAGTGGCTCTGGACCTTCAACATGCCCACCGACCACCCGCGCATCTCGTTCGACACCTGGATTCCCGAGGACGCCTACTGGGGCGAGGTCGGCAAGGGGCTGGGTCTCGGCCAGAGCTTCGTGCATCAGAACCGCATCCGCCAGGCCGCGTCGTCACTGGGCGCCGCGGTCTTCTGCATCGAGGAGAGCGTGAAGTACGCCCGCCAGCGCAAGCCTTTCGGCAAGCCGCTGTCGGACAATCAGGCGATCCAATTCCCATTGGTGGAGTTGGCCACGCAGGCCGAAATGCTGCGCCTCCTGATCCGCAAGACCGCATGGGACATGGATCGGATGGACCACAAACAGGTGGAGCGCGAGCTGTCGGACAAGGTCTCCATGTGCAACTACTGGGGCAACCGACTCTGCTGCGAGGCGGCGGACCGGGCCATGCAGGTGCACGGCGGCATCGGCTATTCGCGGCACAAGCCGTTCGAGCACATCTACCGCCACCACCGCCGCTATCGCATCACCGAGGGCTCCGAGGAGATCCAGATCCGCAAGGTCGCAGCCTTCCTTTTCGGCTATCTCGGCCCCAAGCGGAAACTGTTCGCCGCCGCAAAGGGTTGAGGCCGCATGGATGACGATCTCGCCGCCCTCAAAGAGTTTCTCGTCGACGCCATCCTGGCCGAGGATTTCGAGATGGCGGCGACGCTCCGCGACCGGATCGCGGCGCTCGAACCCTCAACGCCATCAAAGCTCCGCCGCCAAGAGCCCGGCAGGATGGGCCTCGGCACCAGCGATCAGAAGTTCAAGCCGCCGGAGGGCTGGAAACCGCCCAAGCGACCGGACATGATGACCAGCAACACCAAGCCCCGGCGTGGGGGGCGCTGATGGGGACCCGAGCGTGATCGAAGCCTCCTGCCACTGCGGCGATGTCCGCCTGCGGATCGCCCATGCGCCCAGCGAGGTCACCGACTGCAACTGCTCCCTCTGTCGCCGCTATGGCGCGCTGTGGGCCTACTACACGCTGGGGGAAGTGGATGTCGCGGTCGGGAGCGGCGAGACCGACATCTACATGTGGGGCGACCGCTCGAACCGCTTCCATCGCTGCCGGACCTGCGGCTGCGTCACCCATTGGTCGGCGGTGGATCAGTCGAGAAACCGCATGGGTGTCAACGCGCGCCTTTTGCCCTTCGAGGTCCTGGTGCAGGCGCGGGTTCGCCGCCTGGATGGGGCGGTGACGTGGACTTATCTCGACGAATAAATCTCTGCTCCGGGTCTGGATTCAGGCGATGTGGCGCGGCATGTTAGCGCCGTCCGGGGCGTTAGATTCTTTAACGAGAGCGCGTAAGCCCATGGTGTCGAAGGTGATTTGGTTCGGAGCGGCGGCCGCCGCCGTGCTCGTTGTCGCTCAGTCTGCGGGCGCCGAGGTGGTGCAACCCCAGCCCGCGCCCATGCCGCCGCCCATCGCCGCGCCGCAGGACATTCCCTACCCCGGCGTGCTGAAGCTCAGCGTCGACGCCACCGACCTCGCCCACGCCATCATGACCATGCACGAGACCGTGCCGGTAAGCGGCCCCGGCCCCATCGTCCTGCAGCTGCCCAAGTGGCTGCCAGGCGCCCACTCGCCGGGCGGCTCCATCGACAAGCTGGCCGGGCTGATCGTCACCGCCAACGGCAAGCGCCTCGAATGGAAGCGCGATCCGGTCGAGGTGTTCGACTTCCATATCGACGTTCCAACGGGCGTCAGCGCGCTGGAGCTGGAGTTCCAGTTCCTTTCGCCGGTCTCCACCCGCGAGGGCCGGGTGGTGATGACGCCGGAGATGCTCAACATCGAGTGGAACGCCGTCGCCCTCTATCCCGCCGGCTACTTCTCCCGCGACATCCAGATCCAGCCGACGGTGAAGCTGCCTGCAGGCTGGACGCCCGCCACGGCGCTGGAGGTCGCCTCCAAGGCTGGCGACACGATCGAATACAAGCCCGTCCCCTTCAACACCCTGGTCGATTCGCCCCTGATCGCCGGCCGGTACTTCAAGGCATTCGATCTTGATCCCGGCGGCTCTGCGAAAGTGACGCTCGACGTGATCGCCGACCGGCCCGAGGACCTGAACGCCAAGCCCGAGCAGATCGAGGCGCACAAGGCGCTGGTTCAGCAGGCCTACAAGCTCTATGGCTCGCACCACTACGACCATTACGACTTCCTCCTGTCTCTCTCCGACAAGATGGGCGGCGCAGGGCTTGAGCATCACCAGTCCTCCGAGGACGGCACCTCTCCCAAATACTTCCTCGACTGGGACAAGGGTCCGGCGGGCCGCGACCTCCTCGCCCATGAATACACCCACTCCTGGGACGGCAAGTTCCGGCGGGGGGCGGACCTCTGGACCCCTACCTTCAACGTGCCGATGCGCGACAGCCTGCTCTGGGTCTACGAAGGCCAGACGCAATACTGGGGCTATGTACTGGCGGCCCGCTCCGGCCTGATGACCAAGCAGCAAGCGCTGGACGCCATCGCCGCCACGGCCGCCACCTACGACTATCGCGTCGGACGGTCCTGGCGGGCCATGGAGGACACCACCAACGATCCGATCATCGCCTCGCGCCGCCCGTTGTCTTGGCTGAGCTACCAGAGAAGCGAGGACTACTATTCTGAAGGCCAGTTGATCTGGCTCGACGCCGACACCCTGATCCGGGAGAAGACCGGCGGGAAAAAGTCGCTGGACGATTTCGCAAAGACTTTCTTCGGCGTCGAGAACGGCAGCTTCGTCACCAAGACCTATGTGTTCGCGGATGTGGTCGCGGCGCTGAACAGCGTCTATCCCTACGATTGGGCAAGCTTCCTGCACACCCGGCTGGAGGGTCACGGCCCCGGCGCGCCGCTCGATGGCGTGGCGCGCGGCGGCTACAAGCTCGTCTATGACGACAAGCAGTCCGAGTACCTCAAAAGCAACGAGACGCGCCGCAAGACCATGGACCTGATGTTCGGCATCGGCCTCATCATGGGCAAGGATGGTCTGATCAGCGACGTGGAGTGGGACGGTCCGGCCTTCAAGGCGGGGCTCACCGAGGGCCAGACCATCGTCGCGGTCAACGGCAACACCTATGCCAACGACGACTTCAAGGATGCGATCAGGGCGGCGAAGGGCGGGACAACGCCGATCGAACTCCTGATCAAGAACAAGGAAGAGTTCCGCACCGTCCGTATCGACTACCACGACGGCCTGCGCTACCCGCACTTTGAGCGCGTGGGCGCGGGCGCGGCACGGTTGGACGACATCCTGACCCCGAAGAAATAGTTGCCAGACGGGGTGGGTGGCGAGCCGCCCTCCCCGTTCCCGACCTATTCCACCGTGAAGGTCATCCCCGCGTTGGCCTTGAGCCGGTCGATCAGGCGATGCCCCATGGCTGCGCCGGGGGTCCAGACGCCGCCCGGCGTGTTCGCCGCATCGCGGATCAGGCAGACGGCGCTTTCGGCGATCATCTTGGAGGTGCAGCCGTAGCCGGGATCCTTGTCGCCGCCCACGGCCACGCGCACCACGTCCTCGCCGTCGATTTCGCCGACGAACAGCACATCGAAGAAGCCGGCGTCGCGCTCGGCCTTGCTCGGGCCTTCGCCGGGCTTGGGGCCGCCGTCGCCGCCCATCAGGTCCGCGCCCGCGATGGCTTTGGCCGTCGCCTCGCCCCGCTCGCCCGGCCCCGCGATCAGCATCTCGCAATAGACGAAGTCGGTTCCGTAGGCATGGCCAAGGAGCGCGTTGGAGCGGTGGACGTTGCGGGTGTTGATCGCCGCCATGATGAAGGGTGCGACCCAGGCGTCCACCGCCGGATCGAACTCCGGCTTCATACCATGCGGCTGCTCGGGGCCTTGGAAACCCGGCGTGAGAGCGAAGGGATTGCGCAGGGTGTCGATGATCGCCGGGTCCTTGGCCGCCGCCGCCATGGTGGCCTTGAGGCTCGCCGCCGTACCGCCGGAGAAGCCGCCCTGCATCTTGCGCACCCGCCCCTTAACCCGCGCCACCGGGCCGCCGAGCTTTTCCTTAGCCGTCTCCTGCAGGAAGAAGACGCCGAGCTCGAAGGGGATGGAGTCGAAGCCGCAGGAGAAGACGATCCGCGCGCCGCTGGCCTTGGCCGCAGCGTCGTACCTGTCGATCATCTGCCGCATCCACGCCGGTTCGCCGCAGAGGTCGAGGTAGTCGGTCCCGGCCTCGACGCAGGCGGCCACGAGGCCCTCGCCGTAAAGCTGATAGGGGCCGACCGTGGTGATCACCGCCTTGGTGCGGGCGACCATGGCCTTCAGGGACGCAGGATCGTCGGCGTCGGCCTGCACCAGCGGGGTGTTCGCCGGGGCGCCGATCTCGTCGCGGACCTGGGCGAGCTTGTCGAGGCTGCGCCCCGCCATGGCCCACGTCACATCGCCGCCCACGCCGTAGCGCTCGGCCAGATATTCCGCCACCAGCCGCCCGGTGAAGCCGCTCGCGCCATACACGATTATGTCGAACTCGCCGCCGCTGTTCATGGCCGTCTCCCTGAGATTTTTCAGACCTTTTGCAGGGATCGCCGCTCCAGCGCAAACGGCGTTTCAGCAGGACGCGGAGATCAGCCGAGCGCGTCCCAGCCCTCGTCCGGCTTGAAGCGCTCGCCGTATTTGCCGGCCAGCTCCACCAGCCTGGCCTTGATCTCGCCGACGCCCCGCGCCTTGGCGTAGGATAGCGGGCCGCCGCGGAAGGGCGCAAAGCCGGAGCCGAAGATCATCGAGGCGTCGATCACGTCGGCGTCCTCCGTCACCCCCTCGCGCAGGAGCGCCACGCAGGTGTTGAGCATGGGCAGGATCAGCCGGTCGGCCATGTCGGCGTCGGGCTTTGACGCCTTGAGGTCCTTCACCGGATGCCCCCCCTTCCAGACGTAGAGGCCCTCGCCGGTCTTGCGACCGAGCTTCTTCGCCTCGACCTTCTTGGTCAGCCAGTCGGGCGCATCCGGCATCGGCCAGTGCAGCTCGCGCTTGAGCATTTCGGCCACGTCGACGCAGATATCGAGACCGACGGTGTCGGCCAGCTCCACCGGCCCCATGGGCATGCCGAAATTCTCCGCCGCCTTGTCGATGGTCTCCTTGGCTATCCCCTCGTCCAGCATGGTCATCGCCTCCTGAAGGTAGGGGGTGAGGGCGCGATTGACGATGAAGCCGGGGGCGGACCTGGCGGGCGCCGGCAGGCGGTCGATCATGCCGGCGAAGGCGCGGGCCGTCTTCTCCACCTCGGGATCGAGCTGGTCGTGGCGGATCACCTCCACCAGCATCATGCGTGAGACGGGATTGAAGAAGTGAAGCCCCACCAGCCGCCCGGGCTTGGAGAGGCCGGTTCGAAGCTCCTCGAACGGGATGGAGGAGGTGTTGCTGGCGAGGATGGCGCCGGCCTTCATCTTCGGTTCGGTCGCCGCATAGATGGCGTGTTTCAACTTGAGATTCTCGGGCACCGCCTCGATGACGATGTCGGCGTGGGCGATGCCGGCGCCCTTCAGGTCGGGGATCAGCCGGTCCAGCGCATCGCGGATGCGCAGCTTGTCGCCGTGGCCGATCTTCTCGTAGAGGGCGGCGGCGCGCTTGATCGCGCCGGCCAGCGGCTCCGGCTTCACGTCGCCGAGGGTGACGGTCAGGCCCCGCCACGCGACCCAGGCGGCGATGTCGCCCCCCATGGCGCCCGCGCCGATGACGTGGACATGCTTGATCTTCGGAGGCCGCCCCGCCAACCCCTGCAGCTTCTGGCGCAGGAAGAAGACGCGGACGAGGTTGCGGCTGGTCTCCGTCACCATCAGGCGGGCGAAGGACTGGATCTCCTCCCGCTTCATCGCCTCGAAGTCGCCGCCGTGCTTTTCCCAGAGCTCCACGAGGGCGTAGGGCGCGGGATAGTTGGCGTGCGGCGCCTGTTTGTCGGCCTCCGCCTTCATGCGCTGGGCGAGGATGCGGCGGGCGGGGGCGCTGTCCAGCACCCGGGCCTTCAGGGTTGGCTTGGGGCTAGAGAGCTTGCCCGCCAGCGCCGCCTGAATCGCGGCTTCCACATGCCGTTCGGGCACCACCACGTCGATGATGCCGAGCGCCTTGGCCTTCTTCGCAACCACCGTCTTGCCGGTCAGCATCAGCTGCATGGCTTCCAAGGGATCGATCAGCCGGGTCAACCGCGCCGTGCCGCCGAGACCCGGATGAAGCCCCAACTGCACTTCGGGAAAGCCGTAGGTGGAGCCCTCCACCCCGATACGATGATGGCAGGCCAGCGCCACTTCCAACCCGCCGCCGAGGCAATAGCCATGCACCACGGCGATGGTGGGAATGGTCAGGGCCTCCAGCCGGTCGGCCACGACGTGGGCGCGGGTCATCCCTGCGGCGACCTCCGCCTCATCGGTCATGCCGACGAACTGGCCGATGTCGGCGCCGGCGATGAAGCCGGACGCCTTGGCCGAGCGGATCACGAGGCCCGCAGGCCGGTTCTGCTCCAGCGTGGTGAGGATGGCGTCGAGCTCTTCCAGGACGTCGGGAGAAATGGTGTTGGCGGACGAGCCCGCCTTGTCCAGCACCGCCCAGGCGAGGTTGTCGGCGTCGCGAGTGACGCGCCAGTTCCTGTAGGGGCTGGGCGCAGTGGCCTTCAGCCCCGGTCCCAGCTCCTCGTTGCGGGACGATAGGGCTTGCCACGTGCGGTCGTGGGTGTCGAAAGCGTCGGCCATGCTCGTCTGTTCCTAAAGCGCTTCGATCAACATGGCGCCGCCCTGGCCGCCGCCGATGCACTCGGTGGCGATCCCGCGCTTCTTGCCCAGCCGATGCAGCGTGTTCACCACGTGCAGCACGATGCGGTTGCCGGTGGCGCCCACCGGGTGGCCGAGCGCGATCGCCCCGCCATCGACGTTGAGCTTGTCGCGGTCGATCAGGCCGGCTGCGCCCGGCAGGCCCAGCACGTCCTTGCAGAAAGCCTCGTCGTTCCAGGCGGCGAGGCAGGCGAGGAGCTGGGCGGCGAAGGCTTCGTTGATCTCCCAGACGTCCACGTCCGACAGAGCCATGCCCGCGCGCTGCAGGAGCGGGGTCGAGGACAGCACCGGGCCGAGGCCCATGATGGAGGGATCCAGCGCCGCCCACTCGCTGTCGAGGATCACGGCGCGGGGCTTCAGACCATGCTTCTTCACCGCCTCTTCGGACGCGAGAATCACCCAGGAGGCGCCGTCGGTAATCTGGGACGAGTTGCCCGCCGTCACCTTGCCGAAGGGCCGCTCGAAGACGGGTTTCAGCTTGGCCAGCTTGTCCACCGAACTATCGGCGCGCATGCCGTCATCGTGGTCGTAAAGCTCGCCATCGCGGGCGAACATGGGCTCGACCTCGTCGTTCAGCCAGCCTTCCTGTTGGGCCTTGGCCAGCCGGTGATGGCTCTCGGTGGAGTATTCATCCGCCTGCTGACGGCTGATCTTGAAAATATGCGCCAGCACTTCCGCCGTCTGTCCCATGCCGAGATTGGTGATGGGGTCGGTCAGGCCGCGCTCCAACCCGATCACCGGGGCCAGCATGTCGGTGCGGAAGTTGGCGAAGGCCCTGGCCCGGTCGAGCGGGCTCTTGGCGGCGTTCAGCCCGGCGAAGAAATCCACCGCCTGATGGTTCAGGATCAGCGGCGCGTTGGAAAGACTCTCCGCCCCGCCCGCCAGGATCAGGTCGCTGTCGCCCGCGGCGATGTATTTGTACGCCGTGTCGATGGACTGCATGCCAGAGCCGCAGTTGATGGCGACGGTGAAGGCCACCGTCTCTGTGCCGCAGCCGAGCCGTAGCGCCGCCACCCGGCCGGGGTTCTGCTCGTCGGCCCCGGCGTTGACGCAGCCGAGGATCACCTGATCGAATTCGGTGGCCGCGAACGGCTGGCGCAGCAGCAGGGGCCGGCCGCACTGCACCGCCAGATCGACGGGGGTGAAGGGGCCGGGCTTGCCCCGCGCCTTGATGAACGGCGTTCGTGCGCCATCGACGATGTAGACGGGCCGGCCCTGGCGGCGGCTCTCAATGTTTTCGCTCAATGCAGCACCGCGGCGACCTGGGGTTCGATATTGGGTTGCGGCTCCGACGCTTCGTCCAGCGCCGCCTCCATGCTCTGAGCTTTTTCAGGCTTGGCCGCAACGGATTGCTGCGCTGCGGGAGCATCGTGATGGGTCAACTCTTCGGGGGCGAAGTCGTCTACCGCGATCACCTCGGCGATGGCCTTGTCCGCCGCCGTCAGGGCCTCGACTTCGCCGGGGGTGAGCAGGCCCCTCTTCTCCGCGACGCGCCAGTCACGGACGTGCTGCTTGCGAAGCCTGTCATGGATCGGCTGGGTGGCGATCACCTGATCGAACGCGTCGATGAGATTGCCCACCGCCTCGTCCTTGCCGCCCACATAGACGCCCTCCACCAGCCGGTCGCGGGTGGCGCACGGTTCGGTAATCAGGTCGGCGCACTGACGGATCGTCTTGTCCGACGGCGCCCGCGCGACGATGCCGATCGGCAGGATGGCGGCCTTGAGGAGCAGACCCGCGATCCGGTTCGGCAGGTTGGCGAATATTTCGTCGAAGCTCTGCTCAATGGCCTTGAAGCCGGTCTTCATCACATAGTCGAGCAACGGGAAGTCGGCGTCCTGGCGTCCCTCGTCCTCGAACCGCTTCAGGGCGGCGGAGAGAAAATACAGCTCGGATAAGACATCACCGAGACGGCCCGACAGCAGCTCCATCCGCTTCAAGGCCCCGCCGATGGTGAGGAAGGCCACGTCCGAGGTGAGGGCGAAGGCGGCGGAATACTGGCCCATCTTGGCGTAGAAGGGCGTGGCGCGACCGGCGTCGGGCACAGGGGTCAGGAACCCGCCCGTCCAGCTGCGTCCCGCTGCCCGGATGCTGGTCTTCAGGGTGTGGACCACGTGCTTCCAGAACTGCTGGTCGAAGGCGTCAAGCCCCCGCTCGCGGTTGGCGTCGCCGAGCGCCAGGATTTCCTTCAACAGATAGGGGTGGGAGCGGATCGCGCCCTGGCCGAAGATCATCAGCGAGCGGGTGAGGATGTTGGCCCCCTCCACCGTGATGCCGACCGGCACGGAGCGATAGACACTGCCCATGTAGTTGCGGGGGCCGTCGATCACCGCCTTGCCGGCATGGACGTCCATGGCGTCGTCCACCACCACACGCATGCGCTCGGTGGCGCCCTGCTTCATCAGGGCGGAGATGACGGAGGGGTGGTGGCCCTGGTCCAGCGCCGCGCAGGTGAGGCGGCGCGCGGCGTCCAGCAAGTACGCATTTCCCGCGATGCGGGCCAGCCGCTCCTGGATGCCCTCGAACTTGGCGATGGGGGTGTTGAACTGTTGCCGCACGCGGGCGTAGGCGCCGGTGGTCAGCGCGCAGTAGGCGGCGGCCGAGGCGGACTGCGAGGGTAGGCTGATCCCCCGCCCGGCGGCCAGCGCCGTCATCAGCATCTTCCACCCCTGCCCGACGCGCGGGGCGCCGCCGATGACGTGATCCATGGGGATGACGACGTCATGGCCAAAGTTCGGGCCGTTCTGGAACACCTGCATGGAGGGCAGATGCCGGCGACCGATCTCCACACCCTCGAAGTGCGTGGGCACGAGGGCGCAGGTGATGCCGATCTCCTCCTGACCGCCGAGAAGATGGTCGGGATCGAAAAGCTTGAACGCCAACCCCAACACTGTGCAGACCGGGCCGAGAGTGATGTAGCGCTTGCGCCAGTTCAGCTTGATGGCCAGCTGGCCGTCCTCGCCACGAATGACCACGCCGTGGTCGATCATGGAGGCGGCGTCGGAACCGGCTTCCGGCGAGGTCAGGCCGAAGGCAGGAATCTCGCGCCCGTCGGCGAGGCGGGGCAGCCAATAGTCTTGCTGCGCCTTGGTGCCGAAGCGGACCATCAGCTCGCCGGGCCCAAGGGAGTTGGGCACCATGGCCGTCACCGCCGCCACGACCGAGCGCGTGGAGATCTTCCGGATGACTTCGGAGTGGGCGAAGTTGGAAAAGCCCAGGCCGCCGTACTTCTTGGGGATGATCATGCCGAAGAACCGCTTGTCCTTTAGATAGGCCCAGGCTTCGGGCGGCAGGTCTCGAAGCTCCCAGTTGATCTTCCAGTCGTCGAGCATGGCGCAGAAATCGTTCACCGGCCCGTCGAGGAAGGCCTGCTCCTCCGCTGAAAGCCGCGCTGGCGGCGTGTTGAGCAGCACCGCCCAGTCGGGATTGCCGGTGAACAGCTCCGCATCCCACCACACGTCGCCCGCCTCGATGGCGTCACGCTCGGTGGGCGACAGCGACGGCATCGCGCCCTTTGCCCACTGGAAGATAGGGCGGGTGACGAAGTCACGCCGAAGGGAGGTCACGCTCATGAGGTACACCTGGGTTACGCCCGCCAAGCCGCAAAAACGCGTGGGGGTCGGTCGGGTTCTCTGACCCATCGACAAATCCCCGTGATCTGGATCTCACCTTGCGGAAAGCGCCGCCATGCCGACGCCCGCGCCTGGGCCGATGCGCACCTCGACGTCCCGCGCCGTCACCACGTCTCCGCACGCCGAGCAGGTCTGCACCGGCTGGAAGTCGCAGCCGCAGCCCCTATGGGTGTGGATTAGGGGCGCGCCGGCCTCCCCCGCATAATGTCTGTCGCCCCAGTGGACGATGGCCAACACGACGGGATGGAGGTCCCGTCCCTTGTCGGTCAGGCGGTATTCGTGACGGACGGGATGGTCCTGATAGAGCACCTTGGCCAACACGCCCGCGTCCACCAGCCGTCCCAGCCGCTCGGCCACGATGGTGCGGGAGATGCCCAGCCGCGCCTGGAACGCATCGAACCGGCGCACGCCGAGGAAGCAGTCGCGCAGGATCATCAGCGTCCAGCGATCGCCGATCACCGACAGCGAGCGCGCCATGGAACATGGCTCGGCGGCCAGATCATCCCACTTCATGCGCGCCCCCAAAGGTTCGAACGATAGTCCATTGACAGGGTCCAGTTTCGATATGCACATGCGCTCAAAACGGAGGATATGACAATGGCCGAGCGCAAAGCCTGCCTCGTGATCGGCGCCGGCGACGGGGTCGGCGCATCGATCGCCAGGGCCTTCGCGCGGGAGGGTCTGACCGCCTGCATCACCCGGCGCGCCCGCAACCTCGACCAGCTGGAAGCCACCGCGCAGTCGATCCGCGACGAGGGTCTCGACGCCATCGCCTACGGCGTCGACGCCCGCGACGAGGCGGAGATGATCGCCCTCGTCGACCGCATCGAGGCCGAGGTCGGACCGCTGGAGGTGGTGGTGTTCAACATCGGCGCGAACGTCTGGTTTCCGCTCACCGAGACCACCACGCGGGTCTACACCAAGGTGTGGGAGATGGCGGGGCTGTCGGGCTTCATCGCGGCGCGGGAGGCGGCGCGGGTGATGACGCCGCGGGGCCGCGGAACGATCCTGTTCACCGGCGCCACCGCCAGCGTGCGCGGCCGGGCGGAGTTCTCCGCCTTCTCCGGCGCCAAGCACGCCCTCAGAGCCCTGGCCCAGAGCGCGGCGCGGGAGCTTGGGCCCAAGGGCGTCCACGTCGCCCACGTGATCTGCGACGGCTCCATCGACGGCTCTTTCACGCGAGGGCGCATCTCCGATTTCCAGGCGAAGCTCGACCGTGACGAGATTCTCAAGCCCGACGAGATCGCGAAGAACTATGTCTGGCTCCACAACCAGCAGCGCTCGGCCTGGACCTTCGAGATCGATCTTCGCCCCTGGACGGAAAGCTGGTGAGCCCGATGCCGCATGCCCCCAAGACCCTCGACTTCATCTTCGACTTCGCCAGTCCCAACGCCTACTACGCCTATCGCGTGCTGCCGGAGATGCTGGCCCGAACCGGCGCGACGGTGAACCTGATACCCTGCCTGCTGGGCGGCATCTTCAAGGCCACCGGCAACCAGGCGCCAATGACCGCCTTCGGCGGGATCAAGGGCAAGCTCGATTACGAGGCGCTGGAGAGCGAACGGTTCGTCAAGAAGCACGGCCTGACCAAATTCCGCATGAACCCGCACTTTCCGGTCAATTCGCTCCTGGCCATGCGCGGCATGACGGCGGCGCTGATCGACGGGGTGGGGCCGGCCTACGTGGACACCGTGCTGGCGGGCTTCTGGGAAGAGGGGCTGAAGATGGACGATCCTGCGGTCTTTAAGGCGGCGCTCGACAGCGCGGGCCTCGACGGCGCGGCGCTGGTCGCCCGAACCCAGGATCCCGAGGTGAAGCAGAAGCTGATCGCCACTACCGAAGCCGCCGTGGCGCGCGGCGTGTTCGGCATCCCCACCTTCTTCGTCGGCGATGAGATGTTCTTCGGCAAGGAACGGCTCGGTCAGGTGGAGGAGGAACTCTCCGCTTGACCGGCGGCGCGGCGGCGGGTCTGGCATGGGCGATCCGAAGCCGACGCGGTGAAGCTTCTGCACGGCTCAAGCGTTAGGCGAACCATGCCCTCCTATCCCGACCGCCTGATCTTTCGCCCCGACGACGTGGACCTGACCCGCTCGCCCCTGCGGGCGTCGCTGCACGAACCCACCTATGTGCTCGGCGCCTTCAACCCCGGCCTGACGCGCTTGCCCAATGGCAATCTGCTGGCCATGGTCCGCGTCGCCGAGGCGCTGAAAGAGCCCGTGGTGGACGCACAGATCCGCACCATCCGCTGGACCGCCAAGGGTTATGAACTCGACGCCTGGCCCGTGGCCTCCGTGGACATGACCGATCCCCGCCAATTCTCCTTCCGCCGCAACGGCCACCGCATGCTGGGGCTGACGTCGCTCTCGTGGCTGCTGCCGGTGGAGCTGACCCCCGACGGGATGGAGGTGATCGCCGTCCACTACGACCACGCCGTCGCCCCCGCGGCGGCCTATCAGGAGTATGGCGTGGAGGACGCCCGTATCAGCCGGATCGACGGGCGCTGGTACATGACCACCTGCTCGGTCAGCGCCGAGCGTCACTGCACCACCATGCACATCTCCGACGACGGGCTGACCTATACGCTGGAAGGCGTCGTTCTCGACCACCAGAACAAGGACATGGTGCTGTTCGAGGGCAAGGTGGACGGCAAGTTCATCGCCCTGACCCGCCCGCTGGGCGAGCTCTACTTCGTTTATCCCGAGGAGAGCCCCTACGCCGGCGGCCCCTCCATCAACCTCGCGCAATCGCCGGACGCCCTGCACTGGAAGCCGCTCGACCAGCCGGGCATCCGGGGCCGCAAGGGCTCGCCCTCCGCCATGAAGGTCGGCGGCGGCAGCCCGCCGATTCTCACAGACGCCGGCTGGCTCGCCCTTTATCACGGGGTAGAGCCGCAGGGGGTGGTGGGCGCCTACCGCACCTTCTGGGCGGTGTTCGACGCTCATGAACCGTCCAAGCTCGTCAGGCTGGAGGACGTCGAGCCGTTGCTGGAGGCCGATCCCGGCCTCACCGCCTCGATCGCGCATCAGGCCTACCTGCCGACGCCCGCGGTGTTCACCTGCGGCATCGCTGACGGCGGCGATCACTTCGTCGTGGCGTCCGGTGAAGCAGACCTCGCCTGCCGCATCACCCACATCCCCAAGAGCCGGTTCGCCTGATGACAGCCCGCTTGGCACCGTTCCAGCGGCGCCGCCCGTGCTGGCTCGAGGCGCCGCCTACTTCGTCGTCCCGCTGTAGTATTTGGCCTTCTGGCTCATCAGCCATGAGAAGTCGGCGGTGAGGTGCGGCGACGTCGTCCCCTTGCCCGTCTTGGGATCATAGGCGGTGTAGATACCGGCCGAGGAGTGGCAGCCCATGCAGCTTTCCGAGCCGAACACCGTGGTGTGGTTGCCCGGCAGGCCTGGCGCGGTTCCATTGTTCAGCGGCGACGTCCAGATTACGGGTTGCGCCGCAGTCGAAGGCGCCGACGGCGGGCTGACGCAGGCCAAAGACTTGGGCACGGCCTCCTGCTGATTGCAGGCCTCCTCGCCGCCCGCCTGGAAGTAGGTCTCCATGGTGATGTTGGTAAGGTAGACCGGCGTGGGGTTCCCGCCCGGCTTGTTGGCGATCGAGGCGGGCAGGCCGGCTGTATAGGGCGCAGATACGGCGCCGGGATTGGTTGGCCACTGGCTGTCGATCAGCTGGTAATACTGCCAGATCGACCCGGCCTTGCCGAGCGCCGCCTGCACCTGCGCGTTCAGGGAGGTCTTGTCGGCGGGGATCGGCACCGCCCGCCACGCCTGGGTCGGCGCCTTGGGATAAACGCCATTCGCCGCCACGGGAATCTGATCTACGGTGCATATCTCGCAGTTCGGATCGAAGAAGTTTGGGTGCAGGCCCGGATGGGCGACCTGATCGGTGGAGAGATTGTCCACCTGCTCGAAGGTGGACCAGATCCACTGCGGCGAGGTCCCCGTCTTGTGGCCGATGTGCATGCCCACGAGCCCCACCGTCACGTTTCGCTCCAGCTGCTCCCCATGCGGACCCTGATCCATGATCACGGCAGGCGTGGTGTAGAAGCGGATGAAGTCGTCCTTGCCCTTGGTCAGCACCTTCCAGGCGAACTTCAGCTCGAAGGCGCCGCTCCAGTCCTGACTGGGCGAGCCCCAAGGCATAGAGACCTTGCCGCCCGCGCCGCTGAAGGCGACCTGGCCGTTGATGTTGTAGAGCTTTGTCCCGCAGAGATAGCCCACCTCGTTGGGATCGAGCATGATCTCGTAATAGACGAACTCGCCGTTCTGATCGATCATCGGGCCGCTGAACGCCTGCCCGATATTCTCCGGCGTGAACTTGGCCACGTTCAGCTCGCCCACCGCCGAGATCACCCCGAGGAAGCGGGTCTTGCGGGGATCGACGCCGGCCGTCGCCTGCACCGAGAAGGGCTTCAGCCCGGCGCTCACCGCCTTGGTGAGGTTGCGGGTGAGCGCCAGCTGCATCGCCGCCCTGGGCGAAGCGCAGGCGGTAGGCGGAGCGCCGTCCACCTGGAAGATCGACGCGGAATTGTGCCAGAGCGTCCAATGCGGCGCGCCGAACGCGGTGTCCTCGAGATGCGGCGCGGGCTGGCCCTGATTGTTGGTGGGCCAGTTCAGGGCCAGGAACATCTGCCAGGAATAGAGGTCGAACTCCCGCTGCACCTTGGGAAACTGCTGCGCCTTCTCAAGCTGCGTCTTCAGATCGACGTCCACGTCGCCGGGCATCTGCGGCGTCACGGCGGGCGAGAAGTCCGGGAAGGCCGCGAGGTAGGCCGGCACAGGCGTCGGCGTGGCGTTGAGGCGGCTGGCGGTGAACACGCCACCGAGGCCCGCGATCGCCACCAGCGCAGCGATCGCAGCAAACCGACCAAGTAGTCCGCCATGAGCCTTGGTCTTCATCGTCCCGCCCTCGCGCCTCGGCCCTGCGGCCTCGCAACAACGATGAACCGAACAATTCCAGATTACAATCTTGAAGAGATTAAAAGTTTATGCACACCTATGGGGAGAACGGGGTCGGGGAAGCGGGTCATGGGAAGATTGTTCACGGCGGCCTGCGCGGCGATGCTCATGCTGGTCGGCGCAGGCCCGGCCCCGTCCGCCACGCTGCCGGACCCCAACCCGGCGATGAACGCGCCGGACATGACGGCGTGGCGGCTGTTCCTGACGGTCAATGGGTCGGCGAAGACGGTCAACAGCAATAACGCCCTGTTCGAGACCTGGGCCAGCGATGGCGAGCTGTTCCGCCCGACGCCGGTCTGGCCTACCGACACCACCGCCAAGGTGTTGCGCCCCGCCATCCTGCCGACCATGTTGCAGCAGACGCTGCGGGCCCACCCTCACGGCCCGACGGTCCAGGTCGTGCCGTCCCTGCAGGGCGTGGCGTCGGAAGAGACCCGCCGCAACCGGCCGACCTTCGACTACATCGTCGCCAACAACCTCTACAAGGTCAGCGGGCTGAAGGCCGCGTTCGGCAAGACCATCACCTTCCCGACCGACTCCCTGGAGGTGAAGGCCAACTGGTACGAGGTGAGCCATATTCCCGGCTACACGGGCGATCCGGCCAAGGCAGGGCTTGTCTATCACGTGAGCCGGGCGTCTGACGGCAAGCTCTATGCGCTGGTCTCCATGCACGTGATCTCCAAGCTCGTGCCCAACTGGACTTGGGCCACCTTCGAGCATCAGAACAATCCGCAGCGGTGCGACATCCTCGGCTGCCACGATGCGTTCGGAGCCATGATCGCCAGTGTCCCGCCCAATCCCGGGGGCAAGGCCGGCTACGGCGACTGCGTCAAGACGCCGGCGCTCATCACCCTTTTCAAGCAGGCCAAGATCGATCCAGCCTTCGCCAACTACTGCCTGAAAGGCAGCCAGACCGACTTCACCGATACCTCCGGGCTGGCGATCCGGGTCGGCAACTCCATCACCGAACAGGGTTTCGTGCAGCAGGCCTCATGCATGACCTGCCACGGCAAGGCGGCGTTCAACGCGGCGGGGCAGGCCACCACCGGCGGCGGCTTCGACGCCAACGGGAACGCGTCCATCGGCGCGCTGGACCCCAACTGGTTCTGGGCCACAGGCGCCGACGCTGGCGGCAACCAGAATCCGCCCCTGTCGCCCATGTTCCAGGGCCAGGGGCTGCTGCCGCCGCCCCAGCAATGGGCCACGAACGTGGACTTCGTCTGGTCCATCGCCTTCTGCGCCATAGACGACAGCACGACGACGCCCCCACCGAGCCGCTGCGCCGCGAAGTAGGTAGAGGGCTAGCCGCGCATTGGACTTGGCAAGGCAGACCGTCTGGTGGAAGAACGGTGAAGGCCTTTGAGGTGACGCCCGCAACAGGCGCGCGCTCTCACGGCCAGACCCGTTCGACCCACGAAGGATGCTCCTCATGGCCACCGGTACGCGCGTGCTCGTCGATCCCGAACTCGGGCCGATGCTGGATCTCTTTCCGACAGCGGAACTATCGGTGGAACTCCTGCCGGTCCTACGTCAGCCGGGCCGCTTCGCCTTCCCGCCCGCCAGCGGAGAGGGCGCCAGGGTAGGACTGGAGAAGCGCCTGGTTCCGGGGTTCAGGGGCGCGCCGGACGTCGGCGTCTGGATCTACACGCCGCCAGAAGCGACCACGCCTCTGCCCTGCATCTTCCACATGCATGGCGGCGGCTATGTGATGGGCGACGTCGGCTCCCAGGAGCCGGTGCACCGGACCATGGCCGCCTCCCTCGGCTGCGTCATCGTCAGCGTGGATTACCGCCTGGCGCCCGAGACGGTGTTTCCGGGCGCGATTGAGGACTGTTACGCCGCCCTGGCCTGGGTTTTCGCCAACGCCGCCGACCTGGGCGTCGATCCGGCGCGGATCGGCGTGATGGGCGAGAGCGCGGGCGGCGGGCTGGCGGCGTCGCTGGCGCTGCTGACGCGGGACCGGGGCGAGCATGCCCTGGCGTTCCAGCACCTGATCTATCCCATGATCGACGACCGCACCTGCATCGTCCCCGATCCCCATCCCCACACCGGCGAATTCATCTGGGACGCGGACAAGAACCTGTTCGGCTGGCGGGCGATCCTCGGGGTCGAGCCGGGCGCCAACGATGTATCGCCTTACGCCGCCGCCTCCCGCGCCGAGGATTTGAGCGGCCTGCCCCCGACCTTCATCTCCACCGGTGGCCTCGATCTCTTCCTGGAGGAGGATCTGGAATACGCTCGTCGCCTGATGCGGGTCGGCGTTCCGGTGGAGCTGCACGTCTATCCCGGCGCATTCCACGCCTTCAACGTCCATCCCACGGCGGAAGTATCCCTGCAGGCCAGGCATGACAGCCTCGCCGCCCTGACCAAGCGGCTCAAGAGCAAGGCGTAACCTAGCCGAGGCTTTCGGGCGCCTGACGCTTCAGGACGAGCCGGCGGCCCTCGCCGGCCTGCCAGACCAAGAGCGCCGGCACGCCGATGGCGATGTCCTTGGCCCGCTTGATGAGGGAGAGGGCCAGCGCCGTCTCGGGCGGCAGGCCGAACAGGGGCGCCACCAAGACGTAGGCGCCCTCCTGGAACCCAAGCCCGCCGGGGGTCATGAAGGCCACCCCCTTCACCGCCGCGATCAGGCTTTCCAGCGTCAACACGGCCCAGAGCGGAACGTGCGCGCCCATCAGGGAGAGCGCGATCCAGGAGCCGATACCGCTAGTGATCCAGCCCACCGCATGCAGACCGAAGCTGGCGCCGAGGCGGGCCGGCAGGGCGTAGATGGTCTTGAGCATGGCGCGCACCGCGTCGGCGCGCGCGGGAGTGTCCTTGATCCATCGCCCGACGACGGCGCCCAGGATGTCCACACCCCGCCCCTGCAGCAGGACGAACGACACCAGAAGGCCGCCTCCCGCCAGCAGGGCCAGGACTGCGGTGAACAGCAGGTCCTTCGCACCCGTGGCGTGGGACAGGGTGGCCGCCAGCATGGCCGCGCCGAAGATGGTGTAGATCAGCTGGGCCGCCATCTCCGTCGTCAGATCGACGATCAGAGAGGCCACCACGAGCGCCTCGGCGATCCCCATCTGGCCCACCACCCGAACGCCGACCACGAGGCCGCCCACCTGGGAGAAGGGCAGCACGTCCGATGCGGATTCGCGCTGCAACCGGCCCCAGACGAAAGTCCAGATTCGCTCGGGTCCCATGCCGGGCGCGACCACCCACCACGCCGCGCCCAAGGGTATGAAGACCAGGATGCTATAGGCGGAAAAGAGCAGGAAACCGGCCCAGCCGATTGTGTCGACCGCCTTCAGCAAGCTGCCGAGCCCGACGTAGAGCACCATGCCCACGGTCAGCGCGAAGCCCGCCGCCAGGGCTGCGAACGTGCCGATCTTCCAGCGGGTCATAGACGGCGGCCCGTGGAGAAGCCGCGGTCATAAGTCTTGATCATGTCGACGCCGCCCCGACCCTCATCCGACCGAAAATACCCATCGGATCTGGCGAAAAGAAGCCCGAATGTTTCGCGATCCGCGCCGGGGAAGGTCACGCGATATCCGAGAAGGCGCCCAGCTTTGCGCCGCTCTCCCGGATCGCCGCCGTGGTCTCGGGCGCCGTCAGCGCCGCCAGTTCGTCCGCATAGCGATAACCCGGCGCCGCGCCCTCGAACCCGCCGGCGGTGGCGGGGTGGACATAGAGCTCGGTCAGTCCATCGGGCAGGCGATGGATGATGCCGGCCACTCGTTCGGGCGTCATGGCGCCGGACCATGCGAGGCCGAACACCTGATCGGCCATGGTCACGCCGCCCCGCCGATAGCGCGATCGCACCATCCGCGCCCAGGGTTCGGTGACGTAGGCGGGGCTGGGCGCGGCGGCGGGATCGACGGCGGCGAGCACGGCGCGCGGCTCGATCGGCGCACGCCCGGCCCGCATGCCATACGGCCGGCCGATATGCAGGATCATCCCGGCGATGGTGGGGTGAAGGTGATAGTGCTTATGGGTGTTGACGTGGTCGAGCGGCAGGCCGGTGGCGGCGAAGGCGTCGAACTGCGCCTCGATCTCTGCAGCGATCTGGCGGCGCACCTTGGGCCTGAAGAAGATATCCGCGCCCATGGACGCCATGTCGGTGCGAAACAGACCGTCGGCGGTGACGAGGTCCGGCAGGGCCGAGGCCGGAAGCTTGGGCCGGCCCTCGACCAGGACCAGATGCAGGCCGACGCCCAGCGACTTCATGCGGCGGGCCCGGCTTACCGCATCATTGAAGCCGGGTGCGGCGACCATCAGGCTGGCGGCGCGGAGGACGCCGTTGCGCGCGCCCTCCTCCACAGCATCGTTGACCTCGACCGCCGCGCCGAAGTCGTCGGCCGTGACGATCAGGCGTTTCAAGCGGCCTTGCGCTCCTTCAGGAACGAGGCGAACTCGACCCCTTCCCGCAGGCGCCGCTTCATCATGTCGAAATCCATGACCATCTCCTTGACGATCGATCCGATCTTGCCGGGGCGGAAGTAGAACTTCTTGTAGAAGTCCTCCACCGAGTGGAAGATCTCCTCGTGGCTGAGGATGCCCGGATAGTGCAGAGGCGCGATCTGCACGCCGTTGTCGTCGATCAGTTCGGCGTTGGCGGCGTCGAGCCACCCGTTCTCCACCGCCTGATCGTAGAGGAAGGTGCCGGGATAGGGCGCGGCCAGCGACACCTGGATGGTGTGCGGGTTGATCTTGCGCGCCCAGGCCTTGGTGGCTTCCAGCGTGTCGGGGGTCTCGCCGGGCAGGCCGACGATGAAGGTGCCGTGGATCTGGATGCCGAGGTCGTGGCAATCCTGGGTGAACTTCTCCGCCACCTCGATCCGCATGCCCTTCTTGATATTGAACAGGATCTGCTGGTCGCCCGACTCGTAGCCTACGAGCAGGAGGCGCAGGCCGCCGGCCTTCAGCTTCTGCAGCGTTTCGCGCGGCACATTGGCCTTGGCGTTGCAGGACCATGTGACGCCGAGCTTGCCGAGGCCTTCCGCAATCGCCTCAGCGCGGGGCAGGTCATCCGTGAAGGTGTCGTCGTCGAAGAAGAACTCCTTCACCTGCGGCCACATCGCCTTGGCGCGGCGAATCTCCTCGACCACGCTCTCGACCGAGCGGGTGCGATAGCGATGGCCGCCCACGGTCTGGGGCCAGAGGCAGAAGGTGCAGCGGCTCTTGCAGCCCCGGCCGGTGTAGACCGACAGATAGGGGTGCTTCAGGTAGCCGATGAAGTAGTCCTCGATCTTCAGGTCGCGCTTGTAGACGTCGATCACGGACGGCAGCGAGTCCATTTCCTCCAGGATCGGGCGATCCGGGTTGTGAACGATATTGCCCTCCTCGTTGCGATAGGAGAGACCGAGGATGGACGACCAGGGTTGGCCGTCGGCCACGTCCTTGATGGTGAAATCGAACTCGTTGCGGGCCACGAAGTCGATGATCGGCGCATCCTTCAGGCTCTCGTCGGACTTCACGGCCACCTTGGCGCCGATCATGCCGATCTTCAGCTTCGGATTGGCGGCCTTCATGGCTGCGGCGCACTTCACGTCCGAATCGAACGAGGGCACCGATGTGTGGACCACGAGGAGATCGAAATCGTTGGCCTGGGCCACCACTTCCGCCAGCTTGATGTTGGCGGGCGGCGCATCGATCAGCTTGGAGTTCTCCACGAGAGCCGCAGGCTGGGCCAGCCAGGTGGGGAACCAGAAGGAGCGGATCTCGCGCTTCGCCTGGTAGCGGGAGCCTGCGCCTCCGTCGAAACCATCGAAGGAGGGAGCCTGGAGAAAGAGGGTGCGCAGCATGATGGTCCTAGACGGGCTTGAGGTCGCCGTTCTCCGACACGTGGAACTTCATCCCCCGCCATTCAACCGAACGGACGAAGAACGAGCCCACGAACACGAAGAAAGATAGCATATCGCGCATCGGCATCAGCCACCATCGCCCAAGTGGGCGGCCGATCACGCGATCGACGGTGCTCATCAGCCACACCCGCGCCGCGAACGCCACGGCGATCAGCACGAGCGACGGCGCATGGAAGTCCGTGAACAACGCGGCGAGAAGCGCCAGCGGCAGGGGGTGGGTGACGACGCTGCCGAGGTGGCCGAGCGGGTCGACGCCCTTCACGGTCTTGGCCCAGCGCAATTCGTGGGAGAAAGTCTCATCGAAGTGCTTCTCGGTGCAGCCGTGGACCACCAGCACCGGCGCCACCACCGACTTCAGGCCGAGCCCCCGCACCGCATCGCCGATGGCGTAGTCGTCCGCGAGCACGTCGCTGAACGCCTCGAAGCCGCCGATGCGGCCGAGCGTCTCGCGGCGGAGCGCGATGGTCGACCCCATGCAGGGCGTGGCCATGCCGAGGGAGACGCCGGCGATCACGTCGGGCAGGAACTGGTAACTCAGCCCCATCGCGGCGATGTCGGACCAGAAGCCGCTGCGCCCCTCCCCGTAGTAGGGGCAGGAGACCACGCCCACGGATGGCTGCGCCAGCGCGGCGCGGATCTGGCGAAGGTAATCGGGCTTGGCGCCGATGTCGCTGTCGCTGAGGATCACAATGGGGTGGCTGGCCGCCGGCATCATGTTGATGACGTTGGAGATCTTGCGGTTCTGGCCGTGCAGGCGAGCGTCCGTCTCGATCAAGACGGCCCGGTCCGGATGATCGCGTTGCACCGACTGGGCGATGCCGAGAGCGGGATCGCGCGCGCTGTGCAGGCCGAGCACGACCTGGAGCGGCCCCGCGTCATTCTGCAGCACGAAGCTCTCGAGGTTTCGGCGCAGGCTCGGCTCGGCGCCATGCAGCGGCTTCAGGATGGTCGCGCCCTCCTGCACCCCGAACGCCGGCGCGGCCGGCGGCGTGCGTCCGGGCGCGAAGAACCGGCGGATGAAGAGCCCGCTGACGACGGTGTAGATAATCCCCGCCGCGGCGAGCGCGCAGGCCAGCCAGTCACAGGCGAGCGATATAAGGGTCAACGGGTCAATCCCTGCAAGGCGACCATTCCAGAGTCCAAAAACCGGGGCTTGCAGCAGAGAGACAGGCTGCGTGTCGCTGCAGAAATTTTTCGCGGACGGCGATGGCTTACAGGGCTATAGGGGCGACGATGAAACGACCAGTTCCCGGCGCGCCCAATCTTCGCAGGCATGGGCGTGCAATCCGCACGACCCTGCTGATCGCCTGCGGCGTGGCCGTGCTGAGCCTGCCCGCCGGCCGCGCATCCGCTGCGGTTCAGGGCGCTGAGACGACCTCGGATCCGTTCGAGAGCGTCAATCGGGTTTTCTTTGCGGTCCATGGATTTCTCGACGTGGTCATCCTCCGACCGCTGGCGATCGGTTACAAACGCATCATGCCCCGGCCGATCCGGACCGGATTGCACAACGCGATCTCCAACCTCAGCGAACCAGTTGTGGCTGCGAACGACATTCTGCAAGGTCATGGCAAAAAGGCGGCGAGAACCCTGACCCGCTTCGTCGGAGACAGCACTTTCGGCATCGGCGGCCTATTTGACGTGGCCACGGCGGCAGGATTGCCACACCACGGGAACGACTTCGGCATCACCCTGGCCCACTACGGCGTGAAGCCCGGCCCCTATCTATTCATTCCGTTGCTCGGTCCCACAACCGTACGGGACGGGTTCGGCTCCCTGGTGGACATCGGGCTCAATCCCCTCACCTACGCCCGCTACAACGGCGACACCGAGGTGGGCGCAGTCAGCGTCGTCGCAGGCGGGCTCGACCTGCGCGCGGCGCAGGACAAGAACCTGAAGGCGCTGGAGGCCAGCGCCACGGATGTCTACGCCTCGCTGCGCTCCTTCTACCTGCAGAACCGCCAGTCGGCGATCACCGGCGGCAAGATCAACCTCGACGCCCTGCCCTCGTTCGACGATCCGGGCGCCCCCCCTGCCGCCACGCCGGCTCCATCCGCCATGGACCCGGCGGCGCCTGCGCCTTCCGTCCCCAGCACGCCGACTCAAGCCCCGGCGCCTGCGCCCCAGACATGAGCGGGAGCGACCATGACGGCGTGGCGCTGGTCACCGGCGCCACCGGGTTCGTCGGTTCCGCGGTGCTGCGGACCCTTCTGGACGACGGATATAAGGTGCGCGCCCTGGCCCGCGCCGCCAGCCCCCGCGCCAACCTCGCGGGCCTCGACGTGGAGGTGGTGGAAGGCGACCTGAGCGATCCCGCCTCCCTCGCCCGCGCCATAGGCGGCGCGCGCTATCTTCTTCATGTGGCTGCGGACTATCGCCTGTGGGCCCGCGATCCCGAGGAGATTGTCCGTAACAACCTGACCGGAACCCGCGCCATCATGTCGGCCGCCCTCTCAGCAGGGGTCGAGCGGGTGGTCTATACCTCGAGCGTCGCCACCCTCGGCTTCCGCAGCGACGGCGCGCCCAGCGACGAGACCCTGCCCCTCACCGCCGAGACCGCCATCGGCGCCTACAAGCGCAGCAAGGTGCTGGCCGAGCGCATGGTGGAGCGGATGATCGCCGACGAAGGCCTGCCCGCGGTCATCGTCAATCCCTCCACCCCCATCGGCCCACGGGACATCAAACCGACCCCTACGGGGCGCATCATCGTCGAGGCCGCCACCGGCAAGATCCCCGCGTTCGTCGACACCGGCCTCAATCTCGTTCACGTGGACGATGTGGCTGCGGGACACCTTCTGGCCGTGAAGCACGGCGTGATCGGCGAGCGCTACATCCTCGGCGGCGAGGACGTGAGCCTGCGCCAGATGCTGACCGACATCGCCGGCATGGCGGGCCGGAAGCCCCCCACCGTCAACCTGCCTCGCGCGCCTCTCTATCCCCTCGCCGTCCTGATGGAGGCGTTCGGCCAGATCACCGGCAAGGAGCCGATGCTGACCCGCGACGCCCTGAAGATGGCGTCCCACCGCATGTTCTTTTCCTCCGCCAAAGCCGCGCGAGAGCTCGGCTACACGGCGCGTCCCTATCGGGAGGGTCTGAGCGACGCCCTCGACTGGTTCCGGCAGGAAGGTTTCTGCGCGTGACGATCGCTGCGGGGCTCGCCGCCCTGTCCTTCTTCATCTGGCTCTACATGGTGTGGGGGCGGGGCTTCTTCTGGCTCGCGCGGGAGCGGGACGACCGGGACGAACCTGCCGACCCCGCGAACTGGCCCTCCGTCTGCGCCGTGGTCCCCGCGCGGGACGAGGCCGACGTGATCGCCCGCTCCATCGGCAGCCTGCTGGCGCAGGATTATCCCGGCGACTTCCACGTCGTCCTCGTGGACGACGACAGCTCGGACGGCACCGCCGATGCCGCGCGGGACGTGGCGAAAGCGCAGGGGCGAGAAGACCGGCTGCACGTCATCGGCGGGGCGCCGCTCCCCACGGGCTGGACCGGCAAGCTCTGGGCCGTGTCGCAGGGCGTCGCCTACGCCTCGGCGATGGACGCGCCGCCCGAGCACCTCCTCCTCACCGACGCCGATATCGCCCACAGCCCTGACAATGTGCGGAAGCTCGTCGCCCGCGCCGAGGCCGGCAATCTGGTGCTGGTCTCGCTCATGGCCAAGCTTCATTGCGAAACATGGGCGGAGCGGATCCTGATCCCCGCCTTCGTCTTCTTCTTCGACATGCTCTATCCGTTCGGGCAGGTGAACGATCCGAAGTCCGCCATGGCCGCCGCCGCCGGGGGCGTGATGCTGATCCGGCGGGACGCGCTCCAGGCCGCAGGCGGCATCGCCGCCATCCGCACCGCCATCATCGACGACTGCGCCATGGGCGCCCTCTTGAAGCAGCGCGGCTCGATCTGGCTAGGCCTTACCGAGCGCGCGACCAGCCTTCGCCCCTACGTCTCCTTCGGCGAGATCGCGCGGATGGTGTCCCGCTCCGCCTATGCACAGCTGCGCTATTCACCCCTGCTTTTGGCCGGTACATTGCTGGGCATGATCCTGGTCTACCTTTTGCCGCCCCTGTTCGCCGTGTTCGGCCAGGGAACGGTGCGCTACGCCGGCCTTGGCGCCTGGGTGCTGATGACGCTGAGCTTCCAGCCCATGCTGCGCTTCTACAATCGCTCGCCGCTATGGGGCGTGGCCCTGCCCGCGATCGGCGCCCTCTACGCCATCTTCACCGTGCAGTCGGCGGTGCAGGTCTGGCGCGGAAAGGGCGGGTTCTGGAAGGGCCGCGCCCAAGCCCAGGCCGGCAAGACGATGGCGGGGCAGGCGTGAGCGAAACGGCGCCGAACCTGGCCTCCGGCAAGGGCCACAAGGACGAGAACTTCCCCGTCGCCTCCATCATCATCAAGCCGCAGCACCGGGCGGCGGTGATGGGGTTCTACCACTTCGCCCGCAAGGCCGACGACATTGCCGATCACCCCACCGAATCGGGCCCGGTGAAGCTCGACATACTGGAGCGGATGCGCGCCACTCTTGCGGGCGAGACCGACGCCGATCCCGAATCGCTGGCCCTGCGTCAGGCGCAGGCCGCCCGCGGCCTCTCCAGCGAACACGGCCTCGATCTCCTCGAAGCCTTCCGCCGCGACGTGACCAAGACGCGCACCGCAGACTGGGCCGACCTGATGGACTACTGCCGTTACTCCGCCATGCCGGTGGGCCGCTTCGTGCTGGACGTCCACGGCGAGGATCGCACCCTCTGGCCGATGAACGACGCCCTCTGCGCCGCGCTGCAGATCATCAACCACCTCCAGGACTGCGCCAAGGATTATGCCGCGCTGGACCGGGTCTACATCCCCGCCGACGCCCTCGCCGCAGCGGGGCTCCAGGTGACCGCCCTGTCAGCGCCCGCCGCCTCGCCCGCCCTCCGCGGCGTGATCGTCGATCTGGCCGGGCGGACCATGGCGCTGCTGGATCAGTCCCGCCCGTTCGCCGCCGGGGTGAAGGACGGTCGCCTCGCCTATGAGGTGGCGGCGATCCAGCGCCTCGCCGAGGACCTCACCCTCAAGCTCATGCGCCACGATCCCCTTTCCGAGCGCGTGCATCACACCAAGCCTGAGATGCTCGGCCTTCTCGCCCTGGCCGCCAAGGACCGGCTGGTGGGGCGTTCCACTTCGGGCGTGAAGCGGGCGGCATGAGCGATCACGCGGAAATCGCCGCCGCCGAGACCCAGGCGTCCGGCAGCTCCTTCTACGCGGGCATGCGGGTGCTGCCGAAGGCGGAGCGCACCGCCATGTTCGCGGTCTACGCCTTCTGCCGCAAGGTGGACGACATCGCCGACGAGCAGGGCATCGACCCCGCCACCAGACGCGCGGATCTCGACGGCTGGCGGCGCGATATCGCCGCCCTCTACGCCGGAGAACACGCAGGCCAGGCCGCCTTCCTCACTGATCATGTCCGCCGCTTCGTGCTGCGCCACGAGGACTTTACCGCCGTCATCGACGGCATGCAGATGGACGTGGACGCCGACATCCGCGCGCCGGACTTCGCCACCCTGGACCTCTACTGCGACCGGGTCGCCAGCGCTGTGGGCCGCCTCTCCACCCGCATCTTCGGCATGGACGATGAGCCGGGCATAGCGCTCGCCCACCACCTGGGGCGGGCTTTGCAGCTGACCAACATTCTGCGCGACATCGACGAGGACGCCGCGATCGGCCGCCTCTACCTCGCCAGGGAATGGCTGACCGCCGTGGGTATCGACAGCGCCGAGCCCGCCACGGTCGCCGCCGACCGGCGCCTGGACGCCGCCGTCCGCCCTGGCGTCGCCCTGGCGCACCAGCACTACGCCGCCGCCGACGCCATCCTGAAGCAGCGCCCCAGGGGCCGGCTGATCGCGCCGCGCCTGATGAGCGCGGTCTATGGCGCCACCCTTCACCGCACCGAAGCCGCCGGCTGGACCGCGCCCCGCCGCCGGGTGAAGCTCGGCAAGGGCACCCTGCTCTGGATCCTCCTTGTGCGGGGCCTGCTCGGCCTATGAGCCGCAAGGCGCATGTGATCGGCGCGGGGCTGGCGGGCCTTTCGGCCGCCGTCGCCCTGGCCAGGGCGGGCGTGGAGGTCGAGGTCTCCGAATCGGCGGCGCAGGCGGGCGGACGATGCCGCTCCTATTTCGATCCGCAGCTCGGCGCCGTGGTCGACAACGGCAACCACCTCGTCATGTCCGGCAACCACGCGGTCTACGACTACCTGAAGACCATCGGCGCGGAGGATCGGCTGGCCGGGCCGGACGCGGCGTCCTTCGATTTCATCGATCTGGAGACGCTCGACCGCTGGACAGTCCGCCCCAACGCCGGGCCGCTCCCCTGGTGGGTGCTGGCGCCGGGACGCCGGGTGCCGAACACCAAGGCAGGCGACTACCTCGCGCTCGCAGGCCTCCTGAACCCCAAACCCGGCCTGCGTGTGGACGAGGCCATCGCCTGCACGGGCCAGGTCTGGCGCCGGCTGATGGAGCCCTTCCTGCTGGCCGCCCTCAACACGAGGCCACAGGACGGTTCGGCGGCGCTGGCGTCGGCGATCGTGCGCGAGACCCTGGCCAAGGGCGGGAACGCCTACCGCCCCCGCATAGCCGAACCCACCCTCGCCGCCGCCTTCGTCGATCCGGCGCTGGCCTACCTGCAAGACCACGGCAGTGTCGTGAAGACGGGCCGCAGGCTGAAATCCATCGGTTTCGACGGCGACCGCATCGCCAGCCTGAGCTTCGCCGATGGTGAGGTCGCCGTGGCGGCGGGCGAGACGGTGATCCTCGCGACGCCCCCCTGGACCGCGCAAGACCTTATCCCCGGGCTGTCAGCGCCCGACGATTTTCGCGCCATCGTCAACGCCCACTTCAAGATAGTGCCGCCCGCGGGTGCATCGCCCATCATCGGCGTGATCGGGGGCACGGTGGAGTGGATCTTCACCTTCGAGGACCGGGTCTCGGTCACCATCTCCGGCGCCGACCGGCTGGTGGACCTCGACCGGCAGGTGCTGGCCGAGCGCATCTGGGCCGAGGTGGCGCAGGTGCTGGACATGCCGACCGCTCTGCCCCCGTGGCAGATCGTCAAGGAGAAACGCGCGACCTTCGCCGCCACGGTTGAGCAGGACGCCAAGCGCCCTGCCGCCATGACCCAGTGGCGAAACCTCATCCTCGCCGGCGACTGGACGCAGACCGGCCTGCCCGCCACCATCGAGGGCGCCGTCCGCTCCGGCTTCAAGGCCGCAGGCTTGGCCATGGCCGCCCCGCCTGTGGTATGATGGTTCACCATGTACGACGCAGACCTTCCCCTCGTTGATCCGCAGCACCTGAGCACCGTCGACGCGATGGTAGGCCGCGCTGCGGACGCCATCCTGAAGGCGCAGAAGCCGGACGGCCACTGGGTGTTCGAGCTGGAGGCCGACGCCACCATCCCCGCCGAGTTCGTGCTCCTGAAGCATTACCTCGGCGAGCCGGAGGACCTCGACCTCGAGGCGCGCATCGGCCGCTACCTCCGCCGCATCCAGGCGCTGGACACCCACGGCGGCTGGTCGCTCTTCCACGCGGGCGGCTTCGACATCTCCGCCACGGTGAAGGGCTACTTCGCCCTGAAGATGATCGGCGACGATATCGACGCGCCACACATGGCGCGCGCCCGGAGCGCCATCCTCGCCCACGGCGGGGCGGCGGCCACCAACGTCTTCACCCGCATCCAGCTGGCGCTCTACGACGCGGGCTCGTGGAGCGCCATCCCCACCATGCCGGTGGAGCTGATCCTTCTGCCCCGCTGGTTTCCGATCCATCTCTCCAAGATGAGCTACTGGGCGCGCACGGTGATCGTGCCGCTTCTCGTGCTGCAGGTATTGAAGCCGGTGGCGAAGAACCCGCGCGGCGTTCGGGTGGATGAGCTCTATCTGCCCAGAGCCACGGTGAAGCCCAGCTCCAAGGCGGCGGACACCAAGTGGCTCTGGACCGCGGGCTTCAATGTGCTGGACGTGGTCTTGAAGACGGTCGATCCGTTCTGGCCCAAGGGCCTGCGCAGGAAGGCGTTCGACGCCTGCCTCGCCTTCGTCACCGAGCGGCTGAACGGCGAGGACGGCCTCGGCGCCATCTATCCCGCCATGGCCAACAGCGTGATGATGTTCGACGCCCTGGGCTATGCCGAGGATCATCCCCATCGCGCCGTCGCCCGCACGTCGGTCGAGAGGCTCCTGGTCTACCGCGAGGACGGCGAGGTCTACTGCCAGCCCTGCGTCTCGCCGGTGTGGGACACGGCGCTGGTCGCCCACGCCCTCCTGGAAGCCGGCGGCGCAGAGGCCGAGCAGGCCGCGCTGCGTGGCTTGGAATGGCTGAAGCCGCTTCAAGTGCTGGACGTGAAAGGCGACTGGGCCGACGAGAAGCCGGACGTGCGCCCCGGCGGCTGGGCCTTCCAGTACAACAACGCCCACTACCCCGACCTCGACGACACCGCCGTGGTGGTGATGGCCATGGACCGCGCCCGCCAGCGGCTGGGCGCGCAGGGCTATGACGAGGCCATAGCGCGGGGCGACGAGTGGACCGTGGGCCTCCAGTCGAGGAACGGCGGGTTCGGCGCGTTCGACGCGGACAACAGCTATCACTACCTGAACAACATCCCCTTCGCCGACCACGGGGCGCTGCTTGACCCACCCACCGAGGACGTGAGCGGACGGGTGGTCTCCATGATGGGCCAGCTTGGCGATACCGGCTCCAAACGCATGACGGCGGCGCTGAAGTATCTCGAAAGCACGCAGATGGCGGACGGCAGCTGGTTCGGTCGCTGGGGCGTCAACTACGTTTACGGCACATGGTCGGTGCTGTGCGCGCTGAACGCCGCCAAGGTCGATCCCAAGGGGCCGGTGATCCGCAAGGCGGTGGACTGGCTGGCTGCGATCCAGAACCCGGACGGCGGCTGGGGCGAGGACTGCGACAGCTACGACCTCGCCTACAAAGGCTATACCCCCGCCGCCTCCACGGCCTCGCAGACCGCCTGGGCCCTGCTCGGCCTGATGGCCGTCGGCGAGGTGGACAGTCCCGCCGTCGCGCGCGGCATGGCGTGGCTTGAGGCCAACCAGCAGGACGACGGACTCTGGGGCCAGGAGATGTACACCGGCGGCGGATTCCCGCGGGTCTTCTATCTGCGCTACCACGGCTATCCGAAGTTCTTCCCCCTCTGGGCCGCCGCTCGCTACCGCAACCTCAAGCGCAGCAACACCCGCGAGGTGGCGTGGGGGATGTAGTTCTCGCCGTCACCGGCCTGAACCGGGAGGCGAAGCTCGTCGCCGGGGCAGGGGTGATCACCCTAGCCAGCGGGGGGGATATCGCCTCGCTCAGGGGGCGGATCGAGGCGGCGCTCACCACTGATATCCACGCCATCATCAGCGTCGGCATCGCCGGGGCGCTGGAGTCTTCGCTGAAGGTGGGGGACGCCGTGATCGCCACAACCGTCGCCCCCGGGATCGTGGACGCACGGTGGGCCGACCGCCTTGCCGCCGCCCTCACTGACGCTCGCCGCGGCGTCATCGTCGGCTGCAGCCGGATGATCGTCGACGCCGCCGGCAAGGCCGCGCTCTATCAGCAAACCGGCGCCCTGTGCGTGGACATGGAAAGCCACATCGCCGCCGAGGTCGCGGCTGCGCGAGGCCTGCCCTTCGTCGCCCTGCGCTTCATATCCGACGGGGCGGATCGAGCCCTCCCGAAAGCGGCGCAGGTGGGCATGAGGCCGGACGGCGGGATGGATATCGTCGCGGTGCTGGCGTCCCTCGCTGCCGATCTACGACAGCTGCCGGCGCTGATCCGCACCGGGCGTGAGGCGGGGACCGCATTCAAGGCCTTGTCGGCCGCCCGGCGGACGCTGGGGAACCGGTTGGCCTTCGAGACTTAGGCCGCAATCATCTTCACCAGCGCCGTAACCGGCGGCGAGAACCCGAGGGGTGGGGTCAGCACCTGGCTCAGCACCACCACGCCGACGCCCCAGTAATAGGCGGGGTGCACCTTTCGCCGCGTGATCAGGTCAACCACCGGACCCGTCAGCAGGATCGCATCCTGCACGCCGAACATCACCAGCGGCGCCGCGGCTCCGAACGACGACATGGGCAGGAGCCGTCCGAGCCCTGGCCCAAGCAGGAGGGTGGTGGCGCAGAGCATCAACCGTTTGTGCCACTCCGCCTCGCGTCGCTTGAGCACCCCAGCCGCCACCAAGCCGCCGAAGAAGCTCACCCCGATGACATTCATCGCCAGGAAGACGCCCTTGGGGAAAAAGGGCGGCACGATGTGGGTATGGATCGCGAAGATCGTCGCCGCGAGCCCCATGACCACCATCAGGACCGCCAGCACCGCACCGAACCCGCCGAGCTGTCGGTGAAGTTTCAGCGATCCCCGGATCGCCAGCGCGGGCTGGGCCACGAACAGCACCAGCCAGGACAGGAAGACCGCGCCGTGCACGTGCAGCAACAACGGCAGACCGGGCGGGGTGGTGAGCGCATCCGGCACCGTGCGGGAAAAGCCCGCGACGATCACCGCCCCGATCACGATCGCCATGATCAGGTAGAAACGTCGCCCCACCCAGCTTGCGCCCGATGGCCTTTGCGCCAGTCCAATCGCCGTCATCGCCCAAACCCCCGTTTCGCGAATCTGAAAGGTCTCGCGAGACGGACGCAAATGCAAGTGGGACGGCGGCGGTATTACTCCGCGGCGGTGACCGGCTGGTGCCGGCGCTTGGACTTGCGGATGTCCAGCGTGTTCATCTTGCCTGAGCGGATCTCTTCCAGCTTCTCTTCCACGTGGGCGGAGAAGACATAGTCGGCGGGGCGCTGGTTGGCGAGGCTGATCTCGGGGGCGAAGGCGCCCTTGGTCTTGATGCCGAACAGGGCGACCTTGGCGGCGTGCAGCGGATTGCCGAGAGTCGACTTCACCGAGGTGCCCTCAAAGCCGCAGTGAACCATGCAGTCGGCGCACTTCTCATAGTTGCCGACCCCGTAGTCATCCCACTTGGTGTCCTCCATCAGCTCCTTGAAGGATTTCACATAGCCCTCGCCGAGCAGGTAGCAGGGCTTTTGCCAGCCGAACACGGTGCGCGCGGGCATGGACCAGGGGGTGCAGGCGAAGGTCTCGTTGCCGGCCAGGAAATTCAGGAACAGGGTGCTTTGGGTGAACTCCCACTTCTTGCCCTTGCCGAGCGCGAACATGTCGCGGAAGAAGCTCTTGGTCTTCTGGCGGTTCAGGAAGTGGGCCTGGTCGGGGGCGCGCTCGTAGGCGTAGCCGGGCGACAGGGTGGTGCCGACGCCCAGCAGCTTCATCTGATCCAGGAAGCCGGCCATGCGCACCGGATCGGCGCCTTCAAACAGGGTGCAGTTGATCTGAACCCGGAAGCCCTTGGACTTGGCCAGCTTGATGGCTTCGACAGCGGTGTCGAACACTCCGTCCTGGCAGACCGCCTTGTCGTGCATGGCCTGGTCGCCGTCGAGGTGGATCGACCAGGAGAAGAAGCGGGAGGGCTTGTACTTGTTGATGTGCTTCTTCAGCAGCAGCGCATTGGTGCAGACGATGGTGACCTTCTTGCGGTCGATCGCGCCCTGCACGATCTTGGGCAGGTCCCGGTGCAGCAGGGGCTCGCCGCCGGCGATCACCACGCCCGGGGCGCCGCACTCGTCGATCGACTCCATGCACTGCTCATAAGAGAGGCGCTGGTTCAGGATGTCGTCCGGATAATCGATCTTGCCGCAACCGGCGCAGGCCAAGTTGCAGCGGAATAGGGGCTCCAGCATCAGGACCAGCGGATAGCGTTTCACCCCGGCCAGATGCTTGGCGACGACATACTTGCCGACCTGGACCGTCTGGGTGATGGAAATGCTCATTCGGGGTTCCTAGCGAACAGCGCTGGCGGTGCGGCGCGATAAGGTGAAGCGGGGCGCGGCGGAGGTGGCGGCCCCGGTGATGGGCTTGGCGTCGGCGCGGCGGAGCGCGGCGGGGAGGCGGAACTCGATGTTTTCCTCGATACCGTTCATCTGCATCACCACCACCTCGTCGATCTTGCGAAGGGCGGCGATTACCGTGAGCACCAATTCCTCGGGGGCGGAGGCGCCGGCGGTGAGGCCGACGGTTGTGACCCCGTCCATCCATGCCGGATCGATTTCGGAGCCGTCGGCCACGAGATAGCTCGGAATGCCCATCTCCAGGCCGATCTCGCACAGGCGCTTGGAATTGGAGCTGTAGTTGGCGCCTACCACGATCAGGGCTTCCACCACCTTGCAGAGATCGCGCACGGAAGTCTGGCGGTTCTGGGTGGCGTAGCAGATGTCGGCGATGTCCGGCCCGGTGACGTCGGAGAAGCGGGTCTTGAGCGCAACGATCACGTCCTTGGTGTCGTCGACGCTGAGGGTGGTCTGGGTGACATAGGCCAGCGGCGTGTCCAGCGGCAGATCCAGCGCGTAGACATCCGCCTCGTGAGAGACCAGATGCACTGGGCCGTCGATCTGCCCCATGGTGCCTTCCACTTCCGGGTGACCGGCGTGGCCGATCAGGATCAGGGTCTTGCCCTTGGCCACATAGTGCTTGCCCTGATGATGGACCTTGGAGACCAGCGGACAGGTGGCGTCGAGGATCGGCAGGGACCGGGCTTTGGCCTCGTCCACCACAGAGCGGGCGACGCCGTGGGCGGAGAAGACCGTGACGGCGCCCTCGGGCACCTCTGACAGCTCCTCGACGAAGATGGCGCCCTTGCTCTTCAGATCGTCCACCACGTGGCGATTGTGCACGATCTCATGGCGCACGTAGACCGGGGCGCCAAATTTCACGATGGCCTGATCGACAATGTCGATGGCGCGGACAACGCCGGCGCAGAAGCCGCGCGGTTGCGCCAGAACCACTTTGATCATTGAGCACCATTCTCGCCGCGCACCGGCGCGCTTAGCTGTCCAAGATAGAGTTTCCCGCCCCGATCGGAAAGGGCTGGAACCGTTGTGATTTCGCAACAGACACAGTTCCAGCTAGAAAGTCGCGCTCTGAGACTTTCGTGCGTCACCTTTCGAGCCTATTTTATCCTCATGAACTCTCAAGATCCCACCCATCACCGTCCCTGGCGCCGGATCGATCGGCGCGTGTCCCGCAAGATCCGCGTGGGCAATGTGGAGGTGGGGGGCGACGCGCCCATCACGGTGCAGTCGATGACCAACACCCTGACGGCGGACGCCAACGCCACCATCGGCCAGATCCGCCAGTTGGAAGAAGCCGGCGCGGACATCGTGCGGGTCTCCTGTCCAGACGTAGAATCCACTACGGCGTTCAAGGCCATCGCCAAGGCTGCGGTCGTGCCGCTCGTGGCGGACATCCACTTTCACTACAAGCGTGGCATCGAGGCCGCCGAGGCCGGCGCGGCCTGCCTCCGCATCAACCCCGGCAACATCGGCAACGCCCAGCGGGTGAAGGACGTGGTGCAGGCGGCGCGGGACAACGGCTGCTCCATGCGCATCGGCGTCAACGCCGGCTCGCTGGAGCGGGATTTGCTGGAGAAGTACGGCGAGCCCTGCCCCGACGCCATGGTCGAGAGCGCCCTGTTCCACGCCCGTATCCTGCAGGACCTGGACTTCCACGAATTCAAGATCAGTGTGAAGGCCTCGGACGTCTTCATGACCGTGGCCGCCTATCAGCAGCTCGCTGAAGTGATCGACTGCCCGATCCATCTCGGCGTCACCGAAGCCGGGTCTTTGCGCACCGGGGCCATCAAGTCGGCCATCGGCATCGGCTCCTTGCTGTGGGCCGGCATCGGCGACACCATCCGCATCTCCCTCGCCGCCGACCCGGTGGAGGAGATCAAGGCCGGGTTCGATATCCTGAAATCCATGGGCCTGCGCCATCGCGGCGTGAACATCATCGCCTGTCCGTCGTGCGCCCGTCAGGGCTACAACGTGATCAAGACGGTGGAGGCGCTGGAAGAGCGGCTGGCCCACATCTCCACCCCGCTCTCGCTGTCGATCATCGGCTGCGTGGTGAATGGGCCGGGCGAGGCGCTGATGACCGACATCGGCTTCACCGGCGGCGGCGCGGGGTCGGGCATGGTCTATGTGGACGGCAAGCCCGATCACAAGATGAACAACGAAAAGATGGTGGATCACATCGTTGAGCTGGTCGAGGCCAAGGCCAGGTCGATCGACGCGCAACTGAGCGTCTCCTCCATTCCGCAACGCACCCCCGCCCTCGCGAGCGAGCCCACCCTCGCTCATGTCACGGCGGGCTGAATGCCCACCGATGTTGCGATGACCGACGCACCGGGCGCGTCGAGCGGCGCCGCTGTCGCGGCCGGAATGACCCGCTCGGCCGCCGCGGTGGAAGCGGTAATGGACGGGCTTCTGCCCCAACCCACTGGCCATCACGCCCGCGTGCTGGAAGCCATGCGCTACGCCACCTTCGCCGGCGGCAAGCGGCTGCGGCCCTACTTGGTGCTTGAGGGCTCGAAGCTATTCGGCGTGCCGGAGGGCCGCGCCCTTCGCGCCGCCGCCGCCATCGAGGTGCTGCACACCTATTCGCTGGTGCACGACGACCTGCCCGCCATGGACGACGACGACCTGCGCCGGGGCCGACCCACCACGCACAGGAAGTTCGACGAGGCCACCGCCATCCTCGCCGGCGACGGGCTCCTGACCATCGCCTTCGAAATCCTGGCCGCGCCCGAGACCCACCCCTCGGGCGACGTGCGCGCGCGCCTCGTCAGCCGCCTTGCCCGCGCGGCTGGCGGAGAAGGCATGATCGGCGGCCAGATGATGGACATCGAGGCGCCCAACAACAGCTACGGCGAGGCGGAGATCATCCTCCTGCAGCGCATGAAGACCGGCGCCCTGTTCGAATTCGCCGCCGAGGCCGGCCCCCTCCTCGCCGAGGCGCCCGACGCCGACCAGCAGCGGATGCGGGAGTATGCTCGCGCGCTCGGTCTGGCGTTCCAGATCGCCGACGACCTGATCGACGCCACCTCCTCCGCGGAAGCCGCAGGCAAGGCCGTGGGCAAGGACGCCGCGCAGGGCAAGGCCACCTTCATCTCCATCCACGGGATCGAGAACGCCAAGGCGCAGGCGCAGAAGCTGGCTCAAAAGGCCGTTGCAGCCCTGACACCCTACGGACACGCCGCCGATGAATTACGCGCCCTGCCGACTTTTCTGCTCGATCGCGCCTCCTAAGTGGACTTAGCTCCGTTACACATGAACGCCGCTCAGGGAGACGGCTGGCAAAGGTTCGAGAATGTATAAGCCGACGACGCCTTTGCTGGATCGGGTGACTATCCCGGCGGACCTGCGCAAGCTTGCGCCCGCCGATCTTCGCCAGGTGGCCGACGAGCTGCGTCTGGAGACCATCGCCGCAGTGTCGGAGACCGGCGGTCACCTCGGCGCCGGCCTCGGCGTGGTGGAGCTGACCACAGCCCTGCACTACGTCTTCTCGACGCCTGACGATCGAATCCTCTGGGACGTGGGTCACCAAGCCTATCCGCACAAGATTCTCACCGGACGGCGCGACCGCATCCGCACCCTGCGTCAGGGCGGCGGCCTGTCCGGCTTCACCAAGCGGTCGGAGAGCGAATACGACCCCTTCGGCGCGGCCCACTCCTCCACCTCCATCTCCGCAGGCCTCGGCATGGCGATGGCGCGCGATTTATCGGGCGGCGCCAACCATGTGATCGCCGTGATCGGCGACGGCGCCATCACCGCCGGCATGGCCTATGAGGCGATGAACAATGCGGGCGCCCTGAAGAGCCGGCTCCTCGTCATCCTCAACGACAACGACATGTCGATCGCCCCGCCGGTGGGGGCACTGAGCACCTATCTGACCCGGCTGCACACGGCGGACGCCTATGCGGGCGTGCGGGCGCCGGTCTCCTTCGCTGAAGCCATCAAACGGGCCAAGGACTGCGAGGACGGCGAGACCGTCGCCGCCACCTTGTTCGAGAAGATGGGCTTCCTCTACCTCGGTCCCATCGACGGCCACGACCTCGACACCCTCGTGCCCATGCTGGAAGCGATCCGCGACGACAACACCCACGGCCCGGTGCTGCTGCACATCCGCACCCAGAAGGGCTACGGCTACAAGCACGCCGAAAGCTCCGCTGACCGCCTGCACGCCGTGGTGAAGTTCGACGTCGAGACCGGCGCGCAGAGCAAGAGCAAGCCCAAGGCGCCGAGCTACACCAAGGTGTTCGCCGACGCCCTGATCGCCGAAGCCAGGGCCGATCCGAAGATTGTCGCCATCACCGCCGCCATGCCGTCCGGCACAGGCGTCGACGCCTTCGAAAAGGTCTTTCCCGAGCGCACCTTCGATGTGGGCATCGCCGAGCAGCACGCGGTGACGTTCGCGGCGGGCATGGCGACCGAGGGCTACAAGCCCTTCTGCGCCATCTACTCCACTTTCCTGCAGCGCGCCTACGACCAGGTGGTGCACGACGTGGCGATCCAGAATCTGCCCGTGCGCTTCGCCATGGACCGGGCGGGCCTGGTGGGCGCAGATGGCGCCACCCACGCCGGGAGCTTCGATCTCGCCTATCTCACCTGCCTGCCCAACATGGTGGTGATGGCGCCCTCCGACGAAGCCGAGCTGGTGCACATGACCGCCACGGCGGCGGCCCACGACTCGGGCCCCATCGCCTTCCGCTATCCGCGCGGCGAAGGCGTGGGCGTCGCCCTCCCCGCCCGTGGCGAGGTGCTGCCCATCGGCAAGGGCCGCATCGTGCGCGAAGGCAAGGAGGTCGCGATTCTCAGCCTCGGCACCCGCCTGCAGACCGCGCTGGCGGCGGCGGATCACCTTGGCTCGCGCGGGGTCAGCTGCACCGTGGCCGACGCTCGCTTCGCCAAGCCGATCGACTATGAATTGATCCGTCGACTAGTGCGCCAGCACCGCATCCTCGTCACGATCGAAGAGGGCTCGGCCGGCGGGTTCGGCAGCGCAGTGGCGACCTATATCGCCAACGAGGACCTGATCCGTCCGGGCTTCCGCCTGCGGACCCTGACCCTGCCGGACGCCTTCCTGGATCACGACGACCAGTTCAAGCAATACGACGCGGCCGGTTTGAACGCGGGCGACATCGTGCGCGTTATAGAGGCCAGCATCCTCCAGACGGCATGACCATGACCTCCAAACTGACGACGCTCGCCTTGGCCGCCCTCCTTGCGGGAGGCGTCGGCGCATCCGTCGCCCAGGCCGCGGACCCAGCAGCAGGCGTGATCGACTCGTTCAACAGCTCGCTCATCGAGGCCATGAAGAGCGGCAAGTCCTCCGGCGCCGAAGGCCGCTTCAGCAAGCTCGTCCCGGCGGTCGAACGCACCTTTGACCTGCCGACCATGACGCGGTTCGCTGTGGGCTCGGCATGGTCTGGTTATTCGGCGGCGGATCAGGCGTCGCTGATCAAGGCCTTCACCCGGCTGACGGCGGCCAATTTCGCCCACAACTTCTCGAGCTACGACGGCGAGCAGTTCAAGATCACCCCGGAGGTTCAGACCCGCGGGCTGGACAAGCTGGTCCGCTCGCAGATCATCTCCAGAAGCGGCACGACCAACGATCTGAACTATCGGATGCGGCTGGTGAGCAGCGGCGGCTGGAAGGTGATCGACGTCTACTTCGGCTCGGTGAGCCAGCTGACGGCCCAGCGCTCGGACTTCGCCTCAACGCTCAGCTCCGGCGGCGCAGCGGCCCTTGTCCAGAAGATGAACGCCAAGTCGGATAGCCTGCTGAAGGGCTGATCGGGCGACGTCTAAGCCGCCCCCCGCCGATCGCGATCAGGCGGCCTCTTCCTTCGGCGGCCCCAGCAGCGCAGGCTCGAACAGCAGCGCGCAGACCAAGGTCCAGAACAGGGCGATCATCAGGATCTTGCCCATGCTGGCCGTGCCGGGGTGGCTGGACAGCATCAGGCTGCCGAAAGCCGCGCCCGTGGTCAGCGCGCTGAAGAACACCGCCCGCGCCAGGCTTGATTGCAGAAGGTCGTGCGCGCCATCGCGCCACGCCATCACGAAGTAGATGTGGAACGCCACCCCCACCCCGAACAGCAGCGGGAAGGCGATGATGTTGGCGAAGTTGATAGGCTGGCCGATCAGGACGCAGGTGCCCAGCGTCAGGAAGCCCGACAGCACCACCGGCGCCAAGGTGAAGGCCACCTCCCGCACATTGCGCAGCACCAGCAATAGCAGCAGCGAGATCACGATCAGCGACAGTATCCCCGCCTCGATAAAGGCCCAGGAGATGGTCTTGCCTGCTTCCTGGATCGAAATAGGCGTGCCCGACGCGTTCGGCGCCACCGCCCGCACCGCATTGGCGAACCGCACGAGGTTGGCGTTGCTGTTGGAATCGCCCTTGGGGAAGACTTCCACCCGCGCCTGCCCGTCCTTGGCCACCCAGTCGGCGGCCAGATCGGGCGGGAGAGTCTGCAGGGTCACGGGTTCGGCCTGAAGCAGGGCTCGGATCTGGTCGAGCAGGGTGTTGAGCGGCGTGATGAGGGTGGCGGAGGCCCGCGCGCGCAGATCGGGTGAGCCGTCCGCCAGCTTGGCGAGCGCATCGGCCAGCCGCCGTCCGTCGGCCGCGCCGTCATCACTTCCGTTTGAGACGCCCGCGAGGCCAGCCGCGGTCTGGCGGAGCGCCGTCACCACGTCGGCGTCGGTGGGCGCAGGCTGCACATCGAAGGGATTCAGGGTGGGGTCCAGCAGTGTGTTGGCGTCGCTGGTGGCGGCGAGCTTGGGCGCCTGGTCTTCCGGCACGAAGCCGGCGAGGGTGATGGTCTGGGACACTTGCGGGAGGGCGGACAGGCGTTTGGACATGGCCTCGGCCGCGACCGCGTTCGGGGTCAGGACGTCGATCGTGTTGGGGGACTGGTCCGGGTCCTTCATCAGGTCGGCGATGGTCATCATCGCCTCGCCGTTGGGGTTCTTCAGATGCAGCGGATTGAAGTCGAACCGCACCAGCGGCAGCAAGCCGATGCTGACGATCAGGGAGATGGAGAACAGCCAGAGCACCAGCCGTCGCCGCGTCACGAGAAATTTGTCCAGCGGCGCCAGTGCGCGATTCCCGACCTCCTGCGTTTGCAGGGGGGTCTTCAGCAGTACGATCAGAGCAGGCAGCAGAGTCACCGCCAGGATCAGGGCGATCACCATGCCAAGCCCGGCGATCACGCCGAGCTCCGACACGCCCACATATTTGGTGGGCAGGAAGGCGAAGAAACCCAGCGTGATGGCCATGGCCGCCAAGGCGAGCGCGCCGCCGACGCCCGTGCCTGCCGCCGTCAAAGCCTCCTTGATGCCCGGATGGATCAGCCGTTCGGCGCGATAGCGCACACTCATCTGGATGCCGAAATCGACGCCAAGCCCCACGAACAACGGGATGAAGGCCACGGAGATCAGGTTGAAACGGCCCACGGCCAGGAGCCCGATCGCCGCCGTCATGATGAGGCCCGCCACGGTAGTGACGAGGATGGCGATCATCAGCCGCACCGACCGCACCGCCAGCCACAACATCAGGAGCATGGCTCCGATCATGGAGCCGGCCACCAGCCAGACCTTGTCCGACAGGGAGGCGAACTCCTCGTCCGACAGGGCGACGGAGCCGGTGATGCGGACCATGGTCCCCTGCGCCGGGTTGAGGCCGAGGCCCGCCGCTGTCGCGCGGATCACCTTGCTGGCGTCGGCGCCGGGCATCAGGGCCGAGTAGTTGAGCTTGGGCCGGACCAGGATGAAACGCCGGAGCGGCGCCTTCAGACCGCCCCCGCTCCCGCCGATCATCGCCTGCCAAGAGAACCAGGTCGGCTTACCGGCCCCCACGCTCTCCAGCGCGTCGGCGAAGGATTTCAGCGGCCCGTCGATGGCGGCGAGCGTGGTCTGCTTCTGCTGCACGCCGGTGACGAGGGTGGAGAGGCTGGTGGTCACGCCGCGCAGGCTCGGATCGGCGGCCAGCGGCCCCAGGAACGGCTGGGCGGAGATCAACTGGTCGGTGGTGGACTTCACCTCGGCGACCGACTTGAACAGAAGCCCCTCCTTGGCGAAGAAGGCGCCGCCATCGGGGCGGGTCACGCCCTTGACGATGTCGGTGTGGGTCGCGAGGGCGGCGGTCAGGCGGCTGGCCCCGGCCTCGGCCAGTTCCGGCGTCTTGCCGTCGACCACGACCAGGATGGTGTCGGCGTTCTGGGGGAAGGCCGCGTCGATCTTCGCGTTGTTCTGGCGCCACGGCACGGAGGGCGAGATCAGCGCCGCCGTATCGGTGGTCATGGCGAAGTTGTGGGCGGCGTAATAAAGGGCCGCGCCGCAGAGCGCGAGGCAGAGCGCCGCGATCGCCGCCGGAAAGCGGCAACTCAGCATCACCAGCCAGGTGATGGGCGACGGCTTGTGCGCGCGTGTCAGTCCGTCGTCGCTCACCGATCAGCCCCCGTCATCACGCCACACGCGCCGCCTGCATCCTAGAGGGCGCGGCGAAGGCTTCAACACTTCTCGCGCCGCGCGGTCGCGATGGGGCTAGTTCTTGCGGAGCGCCGGCTTGGATTTGGAGGCGGACCGCGCCGCCGCCGCCCGCTCGGACTGGCGGCGCCCACCGAGACCGTTCGGTCCGGCCTCGCCCGCCGCCGCCTTCCGGCGCGCCACCAGTTCCGCCATCACTTCGGTGGGGGACTTCTTGGAATTCTCGTCGTGTTGATCGGACATGACGCTATCCTAGCATATTCGAGTTTGACGCGCCTCTTGAAAGACGGCGCGACGCCGGTGACGGGTCAGTCGCTCTCGAGGGCGTCCAGAAGCAATGTAAGTGCAGCGCTGGCGAAGGCGCGCATATTGGCGGGGCGATCCTCGCTGGCCGTCTCGATCACGCGGGACAGCTCCACCGGCCCTGACAGCGCGATGCAGCTATGCCCCGAGGCGTCCCCATAGCCATTGCCCGTCGGCCCGGCGGCGCCGGTCTCCGACAGGCCCCAGGTGGTGGCGAGCCGCATCCTCGCCGTCCGCGCCAGCAGCAGCGCATACGGCTCGCTGGCCGACCGCATCCCCTCCACGTCCGCCTTGCCGAGGTCCAGCAAGCGGTGACGCGCCCGCGCCGTGTAGATGACGCCGCCGCCGAGAAAATAGGCCGAGGCGCCGGGCACGGACAGAAGGGCCGCGGAGATCAGGCCGCCCGACGACGATTCGGCCACGGCCACGGTCTCGTCACGGGCCTTCAATCGGCCGGCGATGGCGTCGGCGAGGGGAAGCAGGGTTTCCATCGGTCGTCTCCAAAGGCGCCTGCAAACCAGGCGGCGGCGCGCTGACAGTCATGGACGATATTGGCGCCTTCGGCCAAGCCCGATAGCAAGGGGGGTGAAGGAGATTGCTCCATGCCGTCCCAGCCCGTCACCCGTCGCACCCTCGGCAAGCTGTTCGCCTCGGCGGGGGCGCTCCTGGCGTCGAGCCGGGCGGCGGACGCGGCGGGGCCGGAGGACGCCTACGACATGGTGGTCACCTCCGACATCATGGTCAGGATGCGCGACGGGGTGAAGCTGGCCACCGACGTCTACCGGCCTGCACGGGGCGGCAAGGCGGTCGCCGGCCGCTTCCCGGTGATCCTGGAGCGCACGCCATACGGCAAGACGGTGGTCAGCCGCTCGGAAATCAGCGTCAAGAACCCCATCGCCCTCAGCCGGGCCGAGGTGGCGCGCTTCTTCGTCAGCTGCGGCTACGTGGTGATCTATCAGGATTGCCGCGGTCGCTATGGCTCGGAGGGCAAGTTCGTCAAATATTTGTCGGACGGGGCCGACGGCTACGACTGCTGCGCCTGGATCGTCAAACAGCCTTGGTGCGACGGCAAGATCGGGACCATGGGCCTATCCTACGCCGCCCACACCCAGGGCGCGCTCGGCTGCGCCAATCCGCCCGGCGTCGCGGCCATGTTCCTGGACTCAGGCGGGTTCGCCAACGCCTATCAGGGCGGCATCCGCCAGGGCGGCGCGTTCGAGCTGAAGCAGGTGACCTGGGCCTATTCCGCCGCGCTGGAGAGCCCCGAAGTCGCCAATGATCCCTTGAAGCTGAAGGCCATCAAGGCCATCGACATCAAGGCCTGGTTCGCGCGCATGCCGTGGAAGAAGGGCCAATCGCCGCTCTCAGGCGCGCCGGAGTACGAGGACTACACCTACGAGCAATGGCGGCACGGCGATTTCGACGGCTATTGGAAGCAGATGGGCATCTACGCCGAGGGCTTCTACGACCAGTTCAGCGACGCGCCCATGACCCATATGTCGTCCTGGTACGACCCCTATCCCCGCACGGCGACAAAGAACTACATCGGCCTCTCCCACCGCAAGAAGTCGCCCGTGCGCCTGATCATGGGGCCGTGGACGCATGGGGACCGCACCCTGACCTATGCCGGCGACGTGGACTTTGGACCGGCGGCCACCATCGACGGCAACCTCGCCGCCGATTTCCTGACCCTGCGACTGCGATGGTTCGACTGCTGGCTGAAGGGCAAGGACAACGGCGTGGTGCGCGAACCGACCGTTCGCCTCTTCATCATGGGCGGCGGCACGGGCCGTAAGAACGCCGCGGGTCGGCTCGATCACGGCGGCCGCTGGCGGACGGAGAAGGACTGGCCGATCCCAGATACCCGCAACACCGCCTATTATCTGCATACGGACGGTAAGCTCTCCACCAGCCCGCCGGCGGCGGACGCCGAGCCGTTGATCTACGATTTCAACCCGGCTCGTCCGGTCCCGACCATCGGCGGCACGGTCACCTCCGGCAAGCCGGTAATGGTGGGGGGCGCCTTCGACCAGACCGAGGGGCCGCGCTTCTTCGGCTCCCGCGAGCCCTACCTGCCGCTGGCCGCCCGCGCCGACGTGCTGGTGTTCGAGACCGAGCCCTTGGAAAGCGACGTGGAGATCACCGGCGCGATCAAGGCCAGGCTGCACGTCGCCTCAGGTCGTCCGGACACGGACTTCACGGTGAAACTGATCGATGTCTATCCGCCGAGCGAGGATTATCCGCAAGGGTTTGCCATGAACATCACCGACGGGATCGTCCGCGCTCGATACCGCAAATCCTGGGAACACCCGACGATGCTGACGCCCGGCGAGGCGACGGAGGTGGAGATCGAGCCCTTCCCCACCGCCAACCTGTTCAAGCGCGGCCACCGCATCCGCATAGACATCTCCTCCAGCAACTTCCCCCACTTCGACGTGAACCCCAATACGGGCGCGCCGGAGGGGACGGGGCTTGTGCGACAGACGGCGCGCAACACGGTGTTCGTGGATCGCGACCGCCCCTCCTCGGTGATCCTGCCCATCATTCCCGCGCGGACCTGATCGTCACGCCGCCTGTACCATAAGCTTGAGGACCCAATCCGATGATCGACCGCCGCCAACTGCTCGCCGGAAGCGCCGCCGCCGGAGTCCTTTCCGCGACGACCGCTCTGGCCGCCCCGGCGCCCCAACCCAGGGGCAAGGCCGCGCTCTATACGCTGCTCGACGAGATCTCCGAGGCGCTTCTGAAGGAGTATCCGGATGACGCCACCTTCCTCGGCCTCGACACGGGCGCCCGGTCGGCGCTGCATGCCCAGCTCACAGACAGGGGCTATCTGAAGGACCAGGCTCGGGGCGCCGCGTGCGCCATGCGCCTGCAAAGGCTCCGACATTTCGACGCCGCCGGCCTGACCGGCCTCGACGCCGTCAACTACGAGACCACGCTCTATGCCCACGAGCTGGCCGCCGAAGGCTATCGCGCCTTCCCGTATGGCGACAACGCGGTGCTGAACGTCTGGCAGGCGGAGAGCAATACGCCCTACACGGTGAGCCAGGGATCGGGCTTCTTCGCCACCATCCCCGACTTTCTCGACAGCCAGCACAAGATCGAGACGGCTGACGACTGCGAGGCCTATCTCGCCCGGCTCTCGGCGTTCGCCGTGGGGCTGGAGGCCGAGACCGTACGCCTCAGCCGTGACGCGGCCAGCGGCGCCATCGCGCCGGACTTCATCCTCGACACCACGATCAAGCAGCAGGCCGATTATCGCGCCGCGCCGGTGGAGACCTGGGGCCTCGTCACCTCGCTCGCCACCCGCGCCGGAGACAAGGCCATCGCCGGAGACTGGACGGCCCGCGCGGTTCGGATCTGCACGATGGAAGTGCTCCCCGTGCTCGACAACCAGATCGCGGTCCTGAAGGCCCTTCGCCGCCGCGCCACCCATGACGCGGGCGTCTGGAAATTGCCTAACGGAGACGCCTACTACCGTTGGCTCCTGAAGGTCGGGACCACCACGGAGATGTCGCCGGACGAGGTGCATCAGCTCGGCCTCGACCAGGTTCAGGCCATCGGCGCGCAGATGGACGCCCTCCTCCGCGCGCAGAGGCTGACTCAAGGCACGGTGGGCGAACGGATGAGCGCGCTCGGCAAGGACCCGCGCTTCCTCTTCCCCAACACCGACGCCGGGCGCGCCGATCTTCTCGCCTATCTGAACGGGACGATCGCGGGGATGCGCCGCCGCCTGCCCCGAGCCTTCGGTATCGCCCACAAGGCCGACCTCGTGATCAAGCGCGTGCCGCCGTCCATAGAGGCGGGCGCGCCGGACGGCTATGAGCAGGACGGCCCGATCGACGGCAGCCGCCCGGCCTCCTACTATATCAACCTGCGCGACACCTCGAACTGGCCAAAGTTCAGCCTGCCCACCCTCTGCTTCCACGAGGGACTTCCCGGCCACGTCTGGCAGGGCACGTTCGTGCACGACCTGCCGCCGATCCGCTCACAGCTGATGTTCAACGCCTATGTTGAGGGCTGGGCTCTCTACGCCGAACAGCTGGGAGACGAACTTGGGATGTATACGGACGATCCGTTCGGCAAGCTGGGATACCTGCAGTCGATCCAGTTCCGCGCCTGTCGGCTGGTGGTGGACACCGGCCTGCACGCCAAGCGCTGGACGCGGGAACAGGCCATCGCCTGGCTCGTGGCGCACAACGGCATGCCGCAAGACGCCGCCCGCGGCGAGATTGACCGCTACTGCGTCTGGCCGGGCCAGGCCTGCGGCTACCAGATCGGCCACCTGCACATCGACGGCCTGCGAACCAAGGCCAGTGCGGCCATGGGCCCCAAGTTCGACCTCCGTGCATTCAACGACGCGATCCTGACTTCAGGCAGCCTACCCCTGGTGCTGCTGGACCGGGTGGTGGACGCCCATATCGAGTCGGTGAAAACGGGAGCGCCGATGGGCGCCTTACGGACGGGCTGAGATCGGATTGGCGGCCTGGATAATTGTGTCCAGCTTGCTACAGACTTCGCGTCCGTGGTCCGAAATCGACAGCACGCGCCCCCGTGGATCGTCGGGATTGAGGAAGACATCGACCAGGCCGAGGAACGGCGGGAGCGATCCCTCCACGCCTTCCGGGCCCAGTGCGCGAGCGACTCGCGACGCCGTCGGCATGTTGAACCCGCAGATTTGGGACAGCTCGACGATATTTATGCCGGGATTTTCCGCGACGTACAGAAAGGCGGAAATCCCGTTCAACGTGATCTCCGGGTGCAGTGATCTAAGGTAGAGGGTCGCTTCGAGGAACGAATTCCTCCGCCGGACGAGCATACGCTAGTCGGCGTAGCTGTGAAGGTTGCCGGTGTAGCGCTTCATCTTGCGCAGGGCGGCGCCGGCGTCCTTGCCGGACTTGCTACGCACCTCGCGGAACTCCAGTTGCGCGCTTTCGTATTGAGTTTGCAGGCCTTTGAAGATCGATTGGATCGCCTGCTCATGGCCGGCCGCCGCCATGAAGTCGTCGGCTTCGACTTCGATCATGATTTGCGCGCGTAGTTTCATGGTGTGCTCCCCAGCAAAACTCCAATCGGTCGGTGACGCATCCGCAACATGACGCGAATGGCGCACCGCGATCGAGTTGCAGCACTGAAACTTATTTCGAGTTCCGACACAATGGACAGATTGTCCCAGCCTGCTGATTTGACGCCAAAGCTCGCCTGGAGGCGGGACCGGAGCATCACGCATGAAAAAGGGCGGCGAACCTTGCGATTCGCCGCCCCGTTTCAAATTTGACTAAGCCTTAGTAGGTAGCGGTAATGCCTACGAAGATATAACGGCCGAGTGAGTCGTACACTTGCGAGTAGACGTTACCGTTACAGGAGCCGGTCGGGCACTCGTCAGCGCCAACCACGGGGGGTTGCTTGTCGAAGATGTTTTCGACGCCGACCCGGAACGTGTAGTTGTCCTTGATCTTGATGCTAGCCGTCAGGTCGAAATAGTTCTGAGCAGGAAGCTTGGCGTCGGGGATAGCGCCGTTGGCAGCGAGGTCGCCGTTCAACTGCGGGCTGCCGTTCAGCAGGTCCACATGGACGTCGCCGAAGTAGCGCCATTGACCGGACAATTGCACGCCGTACCAAGGCGTGTTCCAGGTCAGACGGGTCTTTGAACGCCAGTGCGGATTGGGCGTGCCACAGCTTTCGCCGTAATAGCCTGCGCAGTTGAATTTCTCACCGCTGCCCGGGATGGATTCGGTCCGAAGACCGTCCAGCCAAGTCGTCGTGGAGTCGAGCGACAGGCTGCCATAGTCGCCAAAACCGAGCCTGGAGAGCGGGAAGCGATACCCGATGGTAATGTCGACACCGTCGGTCTGCAGCGAGCCGGCGTTGACGGCCGTGCCGGTGATGTAGCCAGCGTTGGTCAGGCCGAGCGAACCTGAGCTGTCCCGATGGATCAGGCCGCAGTAGAAGGCTGACCCGGTGGTGGCGCATTCCGTAAGGGCTTCGGAAGGCGTTGCAGCGCCGGCGCTGATCACGTTGGCGACGTAGATGTTGAAGTAATCGACGCTGAGGTTGAAGCCCGGCAGGAAGCGGGGCTCAAGCACGAAACCACCGGAGTAGGTGTCGGCGACTTCCGGCTTTAGGTTGGGATTGCCGCCGCCCAAGGTGTTGTTCTGGTTCGCGGACGATCCGACAATCCCGGGGCTGCCGTATTCAGCCGCGGTGATGCCCGTGTTCAGACACTGAGCCAAGGTGTAGGTCTTCGCCGGTCCGCAGGGGTCCACATAATTGGCGAGCGCCACCGACTGAGGTGAGAACAACTCCAGCACGTTCGGCGCACGAACCGCCCGCTGGAAGCTGCCGCGGAAGCGGATGTCCTTGATCGGAGAGTAATCGCCCTGAGCGGCGTAGGTATCGGTCACGCCCGCTGTCGAGTAGTCAGAGAAGCGATAGGCGAGATCAAGGTTGGCCGCATATGCGAACGGCTTGTTGTTGACCAATGGAATGCGGGCTTCGGCAAAGAGTTCGTACACGTCGAAGGCGCCGCCAACCGGGAGGATGGCCCCACCTGAGCCGGACAAATCCCCGGCCTGCTGCTCGGCGTCCGCAAATTGAGAAATGAATTCGCGACGATATTCGGTACCCAACGCGACGCCGACGCCATCGTCAGCCCAAGGGCTCTTGATGCCATATTCGCCGAGCTTGCCGGTGAGGGTGAAGTTCGCCGTCTGCTCGACCGTCGAACCGCCAGTGATGCCAGGAACTTGAATATAAGCCAGCTGCGCCGGCGTGACGGTGGAACCGCCGCCTTGGAACAGATTGTAGAGCACACAACCGCTCGCGGCGGCGCAAAGGGCGGGGCTGAGAGCGGTCTGGATACGGCTCGTAGAGAAGTAGTTCTCCGCGGATGAAGTTGCGATGTCGGTGGCGTACTGGACGTAACCGTCATAGCTCCAAACCTTGTCGAGATCACCCTTCATGCCGATCTGCAGGCGATAGTCGGTGTGGCGGAATTCCGAGTCGCGACCACCGCCTTCAACGTTCCGCTTGCCGGGACGCAGGGTGAAGGACGTCCCTGCCGCGGTCGAGCCGCCGCAGAAGGTCGAGACTTCCGCAGTCGTCAAATAAGGGTTGTTACAAGGCACATTGAAGCTTGTGCCGTAGAAGATGCCGCCCGGCGCGATCTGTGCGGTGGAATCATCATCCATGAACATGAACGAGGTGTAAACGTCAGCCATGGGGCTGATTTCATAGTGCCCGTAAGCGCCGGCGGTGTAGCGGGTGTCCGGGCGCTGCAGGTAGTTGTAAGGGCCGTAGTTAAAGGCGTCCGTCGCCGTGCTGTAGTTCCTGAGCGTGGTCGCTGCACCCGTGCCGACCGTCGTGTAGCTGGTGCCATTCGTGCCGGTTGCGCCCGGCGCGCCGGCCACAAGGTAAAGCCGAGGCGGGCTGGCGGTGGAAGAGCCGCCGCAGGCGAAGGTCGAACCGGTTTCGCCCAGCGTACAGGCGGTGTAGTCGCGATCGGCTTCCAGCACGGCGCGCGCGCTGCGGTAGGTGGCGTAGGCGGTGAGGTTGCCCTTACCGTCGGGCGCGTTCACGCCCATGATAGCGGAGACCGAAGTCTGGTAGCCGTCGGTGATACCGCCCGAGGGGTAGGCGAAGCCCTTGGACTTGTTAAGGCCCTGCAGGAAATCGTCGTCGTTATCGTGCTGGTAGAAGCTGTATTGGGCGTCGAGCTGCACGCCCGAGAAGTTCTTCTTCATTATGAAGTTGACGACGCCGGAGACGGCGTCCGAACCATACACGGCCGAAGCGCCGCCGGTGTCGACTTCGACGCGGTCGATCAACTGGGCCGGAATAAAGTTCAAGTCGACGGCGGGTGCGCCGGGGTCTCCGGGGACTACGCGCTTGCCGTCGATCAGTACGAGGGTGCGATTGTCGCCCAGACCGCGAAGATCGACTGTGGCCGTACCGTTCGAGCCGTTTGAAACCGTGGAGCCCTGAGACGCAAAGACTTGCGGAAGATTGTTCAGAAGATCTTCGACGCGGGTCGTGCCTTCCAGCTTGATTTCAGCGCTGGTCACTGCGGTGACCGGGCTGACGGCGGTCAGGTTCGGCTGCGGGATGCGCGAGCCGGTGACGACCACTTCCTGAACGGCGGCGTCTTGCGCGAAGGCAGGCGCTGCAAGCGCCATGGCGGCGCCGCAGATCATGGTGGTGGCGAGCAGGCGATCACGAGTGGATTTAATGTGCAACGTCGATCCTCCAAGGACGGCACGCCGAAAGGTCGACGCCAGCCCTCAAATGCAAAAGTTTCCCGAGAAGACATTTCGGTTGTTGTGACGTTAGTTTGACGGTCACAAAGCGGTCAATATCGGCTGATGGCGACCTTCTCTATTCGATCGATGCTGTCTCATTGCAGACACACTTTGGACTAAAGCTGCGACAATAGCGCCCAATACTTGTTCTATGTCGTAATCATGTGAATTACGGTGACGCAACTCTATGATGGAGGCCCTTGGCGGAATGGCGGATGTCGTCGTCGCCGGCGGCTCTGGACCCTTTGCAAACTGGCCATGTCCACAAAACAGGCGCGCCTCGCCAAGGCGACGATTCGAACACAATTGGGATGCAGGGCGCGGCGCGCCACGGCTCGATCACGCGGCGGGAATTGGCTATGCGTACGGGCTCAGACGCTGTCGTCGTCGCCAAGCCGAGAGAAGAGCCGCCGTGAAGTCCCAAACCGCGTTCAGCCGTCGCCTCATGTTGCAGACCCTCGCCGCAGGGGCCGGCTTGCAAGCGCTCGATGCGGGGGCGGCTTTCGCCGCTGCGCCGCCCACGGACTGGCATGCCCTGGCCGAAGACGTGAAGGCGCAGATGAAGTGGGCCTGGGCGCAATACAAGGCGCAGGCCTGGGGCCACGACCAGATCAAGCCGGTGTCGGGCGGCTATGAGGAATTCTTCTTCCCCAAGGGCGGCGAGCACAATTCGGGCGAGGCGCACCCGATGGGTCTGTCCATCGTCGAGGCGCTGGACACCCTCTGGGTCATGGGGCTGGACGCCGAGTTCGAGGACGGGGTGAACTGGTGCGTCAAGAACCTGCGCTTCGACATCGACGGCGAGATGCAGGTGTTCGAGACTTCGATCCGCATCGTCGGCGGGCTGCTCTCCGCCCACCATGCATGCGGCGACAAGCGGTTGCTGGATTTGGCGCAGGACCTGACCAACCGCCTCCTGCCCGCCTTCACCCAGTCGGCGACCGGGATGCCGTATCGCTTCGTCAACCTGAAGACCGGCGCGGTGCGCGATCCCGAAAGCTGCCCGGCGGAGGTCGGCAGCTACATGCCCGAATATGGCACTCTGTCGAAGCTGACCGGCGACAGGCGATTCTACGATCTGCCCAAGGCTGCGACCAAAGCCATGTTCGACCGTCGCTCCAAGATCGACCTCCTCGCCGACAAGATCGACGTGCGCACCGGCAAATGGCTGTCCCGCAGCGCCACCGTCGGGCCGCCTTCGGACAGCTACTACGAATACCTCTGGGACGCTTGGCAGCTGCTCGGCGACGCCGACCACAAGCACTGGTACGACGTCTGCACCGCCGCCATCCTCAAGCACGGCAAGGACACGGTGGACGGCCGCCTCTGGTTCCCCCGTATCGACTACGAGACCGGCAAAATCCTCAATCACCACCAGACCGAACTCGACGCCTTCTACGGCGGGCTGCTCGGCCAGGGCGGCGACATGAAGGACGGGCGCGCCTACACCCTCTCCTGGGCCGTGGTGCAGGACAAATTCGGCGTGCTGCCCGAAGGGTTCGACTACGTCACGTTCAAGGAGACCGCGCCCTCCAACGCGCTTCGCCCGGAACTGGCCGACGCCGCCTTCAACCTCTGGCTCCTCGACGGCGACGAGCTCTGGCGCCGCGTCTGCCGCCGCCACTTCAACAACATGAAGACCAACAACAAGACCACCTACGGCTTTTCGGGGATCGTGGACGTGACCAAGGACCCGATGACGCTCGACGACTCATGCCCCGGCTACTGGTGGTCCGAGCAGATGAAATACTACTACCTGATCTTCTCCGACACGCCGCGGTTCGACTACAAGACCAACTACCTGTCCACCGAGGGGAACGTGCTCCTGGGGTTCAATAGAACGTAGGAAGCGTCTGCATGAGTAGCGTGATGGATCAGGGCGCGAGCCGGCTTATCGAGGCTGCGACAAGGGCGTTTGCCGAAGGCCGCGCACGCGACGCGGAGCGATACTTGCAGCAGGCGCAAACTCTCGCACCCCGCCATCCCATGGTGCTGAACGAAGCGGCTAGGCGGAAGCTGTTCGAGAACGATCCCGCGGGGGCCTATGCGCTGCTGCAGGAGGCCATCAAGACCGAGACCCAGCATTCAGACCTGTGGATGACGCTGGCGGCCGCGTCCAACGCCCTGGGAAAACCGGATGAGGAGCTGGCGGCGCTGGAGCAGGTGCTCGCCCTCGAGCCGCGCAATCTGCGCGCGCTTCTGCAGGTGGCCGTGTTCCACGAAACCCACGATGACAAGCGGGCCGCTGCCGCCAGCTACCGCACCGCGCTGTCGAGCATTCCGCGAGGTGTCGATCTGCACCCGGAGATGCTCGCCCATATCCAGCATGGCCGCGAGGTGGTGGAGGCCAATAACCTCGCCTTGGAGACCTTCCTGCAGGAGCGGCTCGAAGGAGTGCGCCGCGAGCATCCTGATCAGCCGACGAAACGATTCGATCGCTGCATGGACACTCTGCTGCAGAAGCAGCGCATCTTCCGCCAGCAGCCGACCTTCATGTATTTCCCTCAGCTGCCCTCGATCGAGTTCTACGAGCGGAGCGACTTTCCCTGGCTCGATGGGATCGAAGCGGCGGCGGATGATATCCGGGCCGAATTTCTGGATGTGTTCACCGAGGACAAGATGGCGTTGGAGCCCTATGTACAGGGCATGCCCCACGACGCCTGGAAGGCGCTCAACAACTCCCGGCGATGGAGCGTCTACTACCTCTGGAAGGCAGGCAAGGCCGTGTCGGAAAATATGGCCCGCTGCCCGAAGACCATGGCGGCGCTGGAAGCTTGGCCCAAGTGCGATCTACCGGGCTCCGGCCCTTCTGCAGTGTTCTCGCTGCTGGACGCCAAGTCCCGCATTCCGCCGCACACCGGGGTCAACAACACCCGCCTGATCGTGCATCTGCCGCTGATCGTTCCTGAGGGCTGTGGCTTCCGGGTCGGCGGGGAGACGCGCGAATGGGAACCGGGCAAGGCCTTCGTGTTTGACGACACCATCGAGCATGAGGCGTGGAATGACAGCGACGTGCCGCGTGCAGTGATGATCTTCGACATCTGGAACCCGCTCGTCACTCTTGCAGAGCGCGAGATGGTCAAGGCGCTGACCGCCGGCGTGGCCGACTTCTATGGCGAGCTGCCATCCTACGTCTGATCCAGCCGGGCTTCAGTGGTAAGGCGTCATCGAGAACGGGCGGTCCTTCACCCCGGTCGCCCACGCCTTGTCGGGCGCCGCCTGCATGACGAAGTGCAGCGTCCCGCCCGCCATGATCTCCTCGTGGCGAATGAAGCTGCGGGTGAGCGGCTTGCCGTTCAGGGTGACGGCGCCGACATAGGGGTGCGCGTCCGACAAGCCGTCGGTGGTCACGGTGAAGCTTTTGCCGTTCGGCAGGTGCATCACCGCGCGATCCACGAACGGCCGCCCGATCACATACTCGTTGGACGCCGGGGCCACGGGATAGAAGCCCAGCGCCGTGAAGATCATCCAGGCGGACATCTGGCCGAGGTCGTCGTTGCCGACGAGCCCGTCCGGCGCGGGCCGGTACTGGCTGTCCACGATCTGCTTCAGGCGCGCCTGGGTGCGCCAGGCCTGTCCCGCATAGTCGTAGAGGTAGGCCATGTGGTGGCTGGGCTCGTTGCCGTGCACGTACTGGCCGATCAGGCCGGCCATGTCCTCCACGTTGGCGTAGTTCTTCGGGTCCACCTTCTGGTCGAAGGTGAGGTCGAGCTTGGCCACCAGCGCCCTGTCGCCGCCCATCTCGGTGATGAGGCCGCCGATGTCCTGCGGTTCGTACTCGGTGTACTGCCAGCTGTTGCCCTCGGTGAAGCCGGATTTATCCCCCGCCATGGCCGGATCGAACGCTGCGCGCCACGAGCCGTCTGACAGCTTCGGCTGCACGAAGCCGGTCTTTCGGTTGAACACCGCCCGCCAGTTCTGCGCCCGCTTGTCGAACGCCTGCGCCACGTCCGGTTGATGCAGGGTCTTGGCGGCGGCGGCGATGGTCCAGTCGTCGAAGGCGTATTCGACGGTCTTGGACACCCCCTCCCCGTCGAGATCAGTCGGCACATAGCCGAGCTTCATGTAGGCGCCGAGGTGGCCGTAGGGGGCGTAGGTGGCGCTGGCGGTCATGGCGGCCATGGCGCGGCCGCGGTCGAAACCGGGGATGCCCTTGACGATGGCGTCGGCGATCTCGGGCACGGCGTGATAGCCGATCATGCACCAGGTCTCCTGCCCCTGATATTGCCAGACCGGCAGGATGCCGAAGGGGCTTTCCTCGCGGGATGCGATCAGGGAATTCACCACATCCGCCGTACGCTGGGCGGGCTGGATCAGAGTCATCAGCGGCTGTTCGGCGCGATAGGTGTCCCAGAGCGAGAAGGTCGAGACGAAGGTGAAGTCCCTGGCGGTGTGGACCTCCCCGTCCGGGCCGCGGTACTGGCCGTCCACGTCCTCTGAAACGCTCGGCGCCTGGAAGGCGTGATAGAGCGAGGTGTAGAGATTCTTCCGCATCGCCGGTTCGACGTCGAACTCCACGGCGCCGAGCACCTTCTCCCACGCCGCCTTGGCCGAAGCATGCACGGCGTCGAATTCGAAGCCGCCGCCATCTTTTCCGGGAGGCGTCTCGGCGTCGAGGTTCCTGATCGCGCCCTCCTCAGAAACGGGCGAAAGCGCGATCTTGACGGTGAGCGGGCCCTTCAGGGCGTCGAAGTCGAACACGCCGATCAGGCCGCGACCCGAGATGGCCTGGGTGTCCGTCGGTCCCGTGCCCGGTCCCTTGAAGGGGTTGTAGCGGATCGGATCGTCTTCGCGGTTGTAGAGGGCATGCCCCACCGGCGCCTGCGAGAAGCGCAGAGCGAAGAAGAGCTGCCGCCCCGGCGCCCAGCCGCGCGTCTCGCGCATGCCGGTGACCGTGCCGTCGTCGCGCAGGCGCAACTTCGACCAGAGCACCTTGCCGGGGTAGTTGTAGATCGACTGGCGCAGGTCGATCAGCACGTGCGCCGGCTTGCCGGCCGGGAAGGCGTAGCGGTGCAGGGCCACGCGGGTGGTGGCCGTGAGCTCCGCCCTCACGCCGTAGTCCGACAGGGTCACGGCATAGTAGCCAGGCTCGGCGTTCTCGGTGTCGTGACTGTAGCGGGAGCGATAGCCGGAGCCCGGCTGGTCCGGCGCGCCGGGGTCGAGCTTCACCTCGCCCGAGATTGGCATCAGGGCGATGTCGCCAAGATCCGAGTGGCCAGTGCCGGAGAAGTGGGTCTGGGAAAAACCTTGGATGGTCGGATCGCCGAAACGATACCCTGCCGCGTGGGTGTAGCTGTGCTTGAAGTCGGCGATCAGGGTGTCCGGGCTCGGCTGCACCATGCCGAAAGGAACCGTGGCGCCGGGAAAGGTGTGCCCGTCCGGCCCCGTGCCAATGAAGGGATCGACGTCGGCATAGCCGCTCGATTTCGCCGTCTGCGCGGACGCCGGCAGCGCCGCCAGCATCAGGGCGACGCCCATCAGGCCGGCGCCGCCGCACAGGCGCGCCGCCGAGAGGATCGATCCGTTCATGAGACTCATCGCGCGTTTCCCGATTTTGGCGGGACCTTGCCGAACTGCGGGGCCGAGCGCAAACGCTCAGCTGCGTTCGGCCGCGTCAGGGTCAGATGTCGTCCGCCATCCGCACGTGATCGACGCCGGAGACCACCAGCCTTTGCGGGCGACCGTCCAGCAGGGCCTCGAACCGCAGCCGCTCGCATCCCGTCGCATCCTTGCCGACGCGGTAGGCCCCGTCCGGCAGGGCGACCAGCAGATCGACCCCGTCGGCATAGAGGCCGTCCGACCGCGCGATCACGTGCAGGCTGCCGCTCCAGGGGTCGTTGTTGACGTAGTAGCCGGCCATGGCGGCTAGGGCCGGCGGCGCGGGCGGGGCCGAGCGGTGGGCCGCGTCCTTGCCGAACAGCACGCCGCCCCACCAGGCCGAGACCACCATGCCGCCCTCGCGGTTGAAGGTGAGCAGCAGCCGCTCGAACCGGGGATGCAGGACGAGCACCATATCCTCGCCCTGGCTGCGCACGCCGACATCCTGACCGTTGTAGCTGGCGAACAGCTTGTCGCCCTCGGCGCGGAGGACGACGACCTCGCCCGCGGCGGTCTCGAACCGGCCCGCATAATCCGCCGCCGTCTTGATCCGCTCGTCGTCCCTGATGGGCGGCGGGGCGGGCGCGGCGGTTCCGGTGCGCGCCGCCAGCATCAGCTCGCAAGCGTAGGCCGTCACGTCCCGCGGTCGATATTCGCCGATCCGGCAGTTGGTGCTGGCGAAGGCGCCGACGCCTGCCTCCGGGTCGATGTGCATGGAAGATGAGAAGGCCATCATCCCGCCCGTGTGGTGCAGGAGCTGCCGTCCGTTCACCGGCACGACGCCGAGGCCGAAGGCGTAGCGGGCCTTGGGCCCGAACACCGGCGCGTCGATCACCGGCGTGGTGAAGGCGCGGGCGTCGACATCCGACAGCAGCGGAGCGCCCTGCCCGGCCCCCGCGCCGATCAGATAGCGGACGTAGCGGGTCATCTCCGCAGCGGTGGCCGCCACGCAGCCGGCCGATTCGACGACGTCGGTGAAATAGGCCGGCCCCAGCACCCCGCGCTGGGCGAACGGGCGATCCTCGACCAGGGGCCAGTAGCCGCCCGCATAGAGGGGCTGGTCGCCGCTGCGGATCGAGCCCTTGGCGCCGGTCATGCCGAGCGGGATCAGGGCCTCCGTCTGCAGGATCTGCACATAGGGCTTGCCGTGGATGCGCTCCAGCAGGGCGCCGAGGAGGGCGTATCCGGTGTTGGAATAGGAGAACTGGGCGCCGGGCTTGTAGCCGGTCCACAGATGCTCCTCCCCGCCGCGGGGGAAGAAGGGCGCATCGTCCGGCAGGCCCGAGGCGTGGGTCAGGAGCTGGCGCACGGTTATGGTCTCGCGCGGCAGGGGCAGGCCCGGCAGGTGGGCGGCGACGGCGTCGTCCAGCGACAGCTTACCCGTCGACGCAGCCCGCAGCACGCAGATGGCCGCAAAGGATTTGCTGATCGAGCCGATCTGGAAGAGCTGATCGGGTCCCACAGGGATGCGCTTGTCCACGTCCGACCAGCCGGCGTTGATGACGGCGCTGAAGCCGTCCCGATCCGTCACACAGAAGGTCATGCCCGGCAGGCCGTAATCCTTCAGATGCAGGGCGATGTAATCGGCCAGCAGCGCCAGCGCCTTGCCGTAGTCCGCCTTGCCGGCGCCCTTCGACAGGATGGTCAAGGTAGGGGCAGGGTTGGCGGGAGGCGGCGAAGCCATCGCGGTCGTGGCGAGCCCCGCTCCAGCCGCTGCCGTCCCCACAGTCGCCAACTTCAGCCACGCCCGCCGATTCACCGTCATCGCATCCCCCGTCTCTGAGGTCATTGAGACAGGGGAACGGGTCGTTGGGCAAGAGGCGGATCAGAGATGCAGCACGGGCGCGCCCGTTCGGCCCTGCATCAGGTCGGCGACGATGGCGCGGTGGCAGCAGCGCCAGTCCTGCTCGAAACAGAGGAGGCAGACGCGCTTCTCCCTCGATGCGGCGATGGCCTGCTCGAGCGCCGCGACCGCCGTATCGGTCTGCATGTGGGCGTTGAAGATGGTGCGCATCTCCTCGGTCCGTCCCGCCCGCGCCGCGATCCGCCCGTCCTTGGGCGTGCCGAGGCCCCGCAGGTGCAGGTAGCCGATCCCGACCTCGTTCAGGCTGTTCCCGAGGATGGTCTTGGAGAAGCCGGCCCGGCGCGACGAGGCGACGGCGCGCACGTCGATCAGAAGCTCCACGCCCGCATCGTTCAGGCGGCCCAGCACCTCGCCGAGCGGCGCGCCCTCGTAGCCGATGGTGGCGATGGGCCGGGATGGGGATTCGATCATGGGCGGCGCGCTCCGGCGATCATGGTTACCAACTGTTTACCGAACGTGGGTCATCACTAAGGGGTCCAAAGTGTTGTCGGGTTCGCATCGAGCCCGAACTTTCAGGAGCGTTCCATGTCCTGCGATGTCGCCGCCGCCGGTATCCTGTGGCTCGCCAGCCTGAGCGGTGGGTACGCCGCCCCGCCGACCCTCCTGCCCGCGCTCAGCATCAGCGCGCCGGCGACCAGCCATCTGATGAGCGAGCCGCTCTATGTGGACATCGTGGGCAAGGCCAAGGGACTGAAGACCCTCGTGGAAGGCTACAAGAAATCGGGCGCCGCCCTGCCCAACCTCGACGATTTCAAGGCCCGCATCGACGCCCTCTCGGCGCTCGACATGCAGGGCCACATCGATCTCGCCGCCAAGGGCACGGACGGCGACCTGAAGTGCATCCTGAAGGGCATCTCCCAGGACCTGCCACGCAAGTTCGCCGAACTCACCGCCGCCACCACGCCCAAGGATCGCGCCACGGCGCTCGACGACATGTTCTATCTGCTGCGTGACAACGTCGAGGTGATCACCACCCCGCCGACGGTGACCAGCGGAACCTAGATCGGACCGTCATCCTTAAGCCTCGTGCCTACGATGACGGCGTTGCCTTGGCCGCCGCAGTCAACGCCTCCACCACGCCGCCTGAGGTCAGGAGTTGCGGCAGGATTTTCGGATCGCCTGCGCCGCCTGCATCGTAGAGCAGGTAGAGCGGCACTCCGGAGCGCCCCACCGCCGACAGCGCCCTGGCGATATCCGGGTTGCGGTTGGTCCAGTCGGCCTTCAGATAGACCGCGCCCGTCTTCTTGAAGGCGTCGGAAACGGCGGCGGTGGCCAGCGCCGTCCGCTCGTTGACCTGACAGGTGACGCACCAGGCGGCGGTGAAGTCCACGAACACCGGCTTTCCCTCGGCGCGCAGGCTGGCGACCTTTTCCGGCGACCAGGGCTCCGTGGGAATGCCCGCCACAGGACCGGCGCCCGGCGTCGAGGCGCTGGCGACCGGCGTCGCAGACATCCGCGCGCCCGCCGCCGACAGGGGCACGACGGCGATCAGCGCGACCACGGCCAGCGCCCGCGAGAGCCACGGCTTCAGCCCGTGCTGGCTGATTCCCCACATGAAGGCGGCGAAGCCCAGCACCACGGCGGCGGCGAACAGGAACGGCAGGGCGGCGTCGCCGGCCTCCAGCGCGAACACCCACACCAGCCATGCCGCCGCGCCGTACATCGGAAACGCCAGCACCTTTCTGAAGATATCCATCCAGACGCCGGGCCGCGGCAGGAGCTTGAACAGGGCCGGCACGAACGACACCGCCACAAACGGCAGGGCGAGGCCGAGGCCCAACGCCGCGAACACCGACAGCGCGGCGACAGGCGGCTGCACCAGGGCCCAGCCGATGGCCGGCGCCATGAGCGGCGCGGTGCAGGGCGCGGCCACCACCACGGCGAGGACGCCGGTGAACAGCGCGCCGATCAGGTCGGACCGTCCGGCCAGCCCCTGCCCTGCGCCCTGAACGGACGTGCCGATCTCGAACACGCCCGACAGGTTCAATCCGACGCCCAGCATGATGAGCGCGAGGGCGGCGACCATCCCGGGAGACTGGAGCTGGAAGCCCCACCCGACCGCCTGCCCGGCCTTCTGCGCCGCGATCAGGATGGCGGCGAGGATGACGAAGGTGGCGACACAGCCGACGAGGAAGGCCACGCCCTCGGCCCGGGCGCGCCCAGGGGCCTCAACATGGCGGGCTAGGGCCGCGGCCTTGATCGACAGCACGGGAAAGACGCAGGGCATCAGGTTCAGGATCAGCCCGCCCAGAAAGGCGAAGGCGATGGCGGCGGGGAGGCCCAGGTTTGCAGCCCTGTCTCCAGCGGGAGGCGCAGCGCCGCCGCCCTTGCCGGCATCTGTGACCACCACCGGCGGCGTGGTTCCGCTGGCGCCCGCGAGTGGCGCGCCGGGGGTGGCGGAGACCTCGAAGCCGTGGCCGGGGCTGAGCTCGATCACCCCGTCCAGGGTCGCGGGCGGCTTGCCGTGCTGGAAGTCGTAGCCGGGGGCCAGGATCATGGTCAGGCCGTCCGGCCCGCGCTCGGCGGACTGCGGCTTGATCTGCTCGATCACCGCGCCGTTGTAGGGGAAGAAGTAGGCGTGGCTCACGTCCGCCCCCTTCACCGCGTCGCCCGCGATGGAGAGCTTCACACTGGTCGCGTCGGCGCTGAACGTGGCCTTCAGGCCAGCGGGCTTGGGCGCGGCCGCAAGGGTGTCGGCGATGGCCTTGCCGTTGGTAGGGTTGATCGCAGGCGCGGCGAGTACGGGCACGTCGATTGTGAGAGTGGCGTCTTCCGGCACGCAGACGTCCCTGCAAACCAGCCAGTCTGCGCCGGCCTTGAGGGTCACCGTCTGGCCGGGCTTTGCGTCGGCAGGCACAGTGATCGGGATGGGCAGATAAACCTCATCGGAGAAGACGTAGTTCATCAGCGGCCCGGCAATGTAGCGCTCGGGCGCCGGCCAGACGATGTCGCCCGCCGTCCAGCCCGTGGGCAGAGTCCAGGTCAGGGCGGTCGCCTGCCCCGCATCGCCGGGATTGCGCCAGTAGGTATGCCAACCGGGGACGATCTTCTGACGGAGCGCCACATAAAGGGTCGAGCCCGGCGCGGCGCCCGTGGTCTCGGAGAGAAGTTCGGCTTCCACGTGCTGGGTCTTGACCGGCGTAGCCGAGGCGACGCTGGCGATCAGACTGGCCGCCGCGCCGAGGGCCAGAAGGGCCGCGGCCCAGGGGGTTTTCATTCGCCGCTCTCGCTCTTTGTCGCCTGCTGCAAGGTCGTGATCTTCATGCGCCGGCGCAAGCCTCTCGACAAAGCCCATTCGGACGGCATGATCAACCGTTACACCTCAAGGAGATTCCGTGCCCGCGCATTTCGACGAGATCGTCATCGGCCAAGTCGTCTCCTTGGGCGTCACCGCAGTGGACCCGAAGGCGTTGGAGACCTTCCGCGCGGCGTTTGCGCCCCACTGGAGCGAGGAGGCCGGGGCGCCGGACGCGCTCGTGTTCGCCCTCTGGTCCAAGCTCGACACCGAAGCGTCGCGCGGATGGCCGCAGACCAAGCGGCTGGGGGTGGACGCCCTGCGCTGGATGCGTAATCCGCCGCCGGGCGAGCTTCTGCGCGGCCGCATGACCGTCCTGGCGCTGGATCCGGTGGGCGACGCAAAGGGCGTGGTGATCGCCCAGCACGACGTGCTGGACGAAGCGGGGCGGCTGGTTTTCTCCTGCCTCACCCGCTCCGTCTTCGCCTGCAAGCCGTGAAAGCGCTTTAGGCGTTCGCGGCGGAGGGCGCGCGCTTCAGGGTTTCGGAAACGAGACGCTCCCAGTTGGTCAGCGAGTTCCAGTGCAGGTGGATCTGCTGCAGGGCGCCTGAATTGAGCATGTCGAGCTTGGTCGCGTCCGGCAACGCCTTGATCTTCTCCGGCGAGGGCGAGAAATGCTCGGTGATCTTGGTAAGCTGGCCGGGCGTGCCGTCAGGATTGTTAGGTGTGAAGGTGATCTCGCGCAGTTCGAACAGGTCGAGATCTCGGAGCACGCCGACGAACTCGTCCGTCTTGCGGCGTTCGAGCTCGAAGTTGTTGCAGAATTCGATGCACTGCTGAGTGAAGGCGGAAGGCTGGTCGCCGTTGAACAGGGGCACTTCGCCGTTTTCCACGATGAAGTCCGCCTCGCGGTCGATGCACACCACCAGTTGCTCGGCGTCCGAGTCGGTCACGTTGGCGAACACGAAGGGATAGCGGCGGATGAAGGCCGGCACATAGTAGCCGTCCGGGAAGGCGCCGCGCTCGTCGATGAAGAGGTTCTCGTTGGCCCGGATGCTCATCACGGCCACCGGCTGGTATTCGCCGCCGGCGAAGATGATCGGATAGTTCAGGCTGGCCGGGCCGAACTCGCCGACGATGGCCGGCACCGCATGGGCCTTCCGCGCGAAGCCGAACGGCGTGTTGGAGGTGTTCAGGCCGAGCTTGGAATGCATCTCGAAATTGAGCGGCTGCGGGTTCTTGTAGAACAGCACGTCGCCCTGGAGCGGGGACGGGGGGACTTCTTTGGTGGCCATTTTGGACTTCGCTTTGTAACCGACTTGAGCAGGCGTGGCGGGCTTCCTAGACCATGCCGCCCCCGCGGGCAACGCGGCCCAAGGGTCGCAGGGGGCCCACGGCTGACGCGACGACAGGCTTGAATCCCCGCGCGACGGGGTTTGAATGGCGCCCAACGACAAAGGAAGACCGTCATGCCCATCGCCTATCCCCAGATCCTCGACCTGAAAGCCGAAGGCCAAGCCTTCGAATGGGGCGAGCGGGAGACCATGCTCTACGCCCTCGGCATCGGTCTTGGCGCCGACCCGATGAACGAGACTGAGCTACCCTTCGTCTACGAGAACGGCCTGAAGACCGTGCCGACGCTGGCCACCGTTGCGGCTTGGGGCGCGGGGCCGGGCGTCGGCAATATGGGCATCAACTTCCTGATGGTGGTGCACGGAGCCCAGAAGGTGGAGCTGCACCAGCCCATGCCCACCGCCGCGAAGATCACAGCCGACAGCCGGGTGCTGGGCGCCTACGACAAGGGCCCCAAGGGCGCCGTCATCGTCACCGAGACGGTGCTGAAGGACGAAGGCACGGGCGCGAAGATCGCCACCCTCACCGGCTCCATCTTCGCGCGGGGGGACGGCGGGTTCGGCGGCCCGGCGGACGGCGCGCCCGAGCCCCATGAAGTCCCCAGCCGAGCGCCGGACCAGTCCATCGACCTGACCACCCGCCCGGATCAGGCCCTGCTCTACCGCCTGTCGGGCGACCGCAACCCGCTGCACTCCAATCCTACGGTGGCGAAGATGGCGGGCTTCCCGCGCCCGATCCTGCATGGCCTCTGCACCTATGGCCTGACCTGCCGCGCCGTGCTGCAGAGCTACGCCGGGTACGAGCCAGACCGCATCAAGAGCCACGAGGCCCGCTTCTCCTCTCCCGTCTTTCCAGGCGAGACCGTGACCGTGGACCTCTGGAAGGACGGCGACGTGATCTCGTTTGAAGCCCGCGTGAAGGAGCGCGGCGTAACGGTGATCAAGAACGGGAAGACGATGTTGGGGTAGCGCCTACCTGGAGTCGCCAAACTCGGGTCTCAGATCGCGCCGCCTGGCCCGGTCTTGGACATGATGGCGAGCGGGCGTTCTTCGTTATCCTTGAAGAAGGCCATCCATTCCTCGACGCCGTCCTCGTGTCGGTGAACCAGGTGGGGCGCGTTGATGAATTCCACGCCGCGCGTAGCGAGGGCCGATGAAGCTGAGCGGACGTCGTCCACGCTGAAATAGATGATCGAGTCGGAGGCGCTTCCGTCGCCTTCCGACAGAAACAACCGTAAGCCGCCGCAATCGAAGAAAGCCAAATTACCGAATGAATAAAGGTGTTCGAGCCCCAGAACGTCGCGATACCAGCTCTGAGCCGCTGCAATGTCTTTCACACTACGGGCGATCTGACCGACTGCGCCTAATCTGACATCCTGCTCCATCGTGATCTCCTGTTTGAACATGCAGCTGTCGCGCTTGACACCGGTCCATCGACGAAGATCGGCGCGGTTTGACAAGCCAAGTTTCTGGAGCGCGTTCGCCACGTGGTATTTGACGGCGTCCGTACTCACGCCCTGCCGTTTGGCGATCTCCGGGTTGGTCATCCCGTGCCGCACAGCCTCCACCACCCGCCACTCCGCAGGCGTCAGAACATCTGCGTAGGGAGGCCGTCCGCGTTCTCGTTGGCTTTCCATAGCGCCAACCTACTCCGGCCAAGTCCGAATTTCCCTACCCGGGTCGGATTTAGGACCGGGAACCCTGCCTTAGAAGCTCTTCGTCACGCCAGCGAAGAACCCGCGCCTCGGGCCGAACTGCGGGGCGCCGACGCCGACGCCGGTGCCGTCGCGGATGACATAGTCCTTGTCGAACAGGTTGACGATGTCGATGCGGGCTTCCAAGTCGCCGAGCTTGGCCAACTGGAATGTGTGGGAGGCGGAGACGTTCACCTGGGTGTAGTCCGCCAGCTTCTTGCCGTTGGGGATGTCGCCGCCGTCGGCCAGCGGCCGGTCAGATCTGAGGCCAGAGCCATAGATCAGGTCCGCCGAAAAGATCGAGCCCTGCCAGCGATAGGCCGCGCCCGCCGATCCCGTGACTGTCTGGTCGTGATCCAGGAAGATGGAGTGGGCGGCGATATAGGCGAGGTCCGCTGGCGAGAAGTTGAACTGGCTGGTGACGATGTCCTTGCCCTCGGCCCGCGCCAGGGCGAGGTTGGCGTAGGACGAGAAGGGTCCGTTGGTGTAGTTGCCCGAGAACTCCACCCCATACTGCTTGCCCTGGGCGTAGTTGAACGGCGTCTCGATCACCGGCGCGCCGAACTGGCCCTCGTCGATCAGGTTCTTGGATTGCTTGTAATAGCTGTCGATACCGAGGGTCAGGTGATGGCCGACCCGCTGGGAGACGCCCACGTCGTAGTAGTTGGCGCGCTCCGCCTTGGGGGTTGAGTCCTGCGTGCCCGGAGGCGCGGCGGTGGTGCCCTGGAACAGGGCGACGGACTGGTTGCCCACCAGCTCGAATGGCGGCGGGGTGAAGTAGCGAGCGTAGCCGGCGTGGAAGGTGGTGTTGTCCAGCGGCTTCCACACCACATTCACGCGGGGGCTGAGCTGGTTCTCGTGATCGTAGGCGTCCACCTCGTCGAAGCGGGCGCCGTAGTTCAGCGTCAGTTCGTCGGTCAGCTTCCACTCGTCCTGCAGGTAGACGGAATAGGTGTAACCGGTCTTGCTGCCGTTATCGGCGATGGAGAGCGGCGTCTGGCTGGTCTGCACGCCTGCGCCATTCACCGGCAGGACAGAGGACAGGGTCTCGCTGCGGGTCACGTCCTCCTGCAGCAGGAATCCGGCGCGGATCGTGTGGGCGTCGTTCAGGTGATAGGCGCCGTCCACCTGCGCGCCAAACGCCACGTCGCGCTTGTAGGCCTGCTGGGCGATGCCGTTGAAAAGCAGGTCTCCCACCTGATCCGGTTGGAAGTAGAGGCTGGAGAAGCGGCCGAACACCGAGCCCTCCACATCGAGCTTGCCCTGGCTGTGCAGCAGGCTCAGCACCGCGAACTGGGTGATCTCGCGCTGGTTCTCGTTCAGGTCGGCGGAGGCGAAGTTGCTCTGGCCGTTCACCGTCAGGCCGAGCGAGGGCGCGGCGTTCCCCGGATTGGGGATCTGGAACTGCTCGCGAGAGACGCCGCCGAGAAAGGACAACTTGTTGTTCTCGTCCAGCACGTCCTCGACATAGGCGAAGCCATGGGCCTGGTCGGTGTGGTCATGGATCGGATTGGAGCGGCCGTCCGGGCTCTCGATGCCGAGGTTCGACTGCATCCAGTCGCCCGAGACGAAGTAGTTGATGGAGCCCGAGGAGCCCGCATACTCGGCGTTGGTCTGCACCTCGTCGTGGCTGCCGCCGTAGACGCCGACCGAACCGCCGTCCTTGTAGGCGCCCGAGCGCGTGGTGATATCGACGATGCCGGCGGTGCGAAGGCCGTATTCGGCGGGCAGCGCGCCGGTGATCAGCTGCACCTTGTCGGCCAGCCGCGGGTTCAGGGTCTGACCGAACGACGACAGCCCTTCCGGCAGGATCACCCCGTTCAGCCGGTATTGCAGGGCGCCGTGCTCGCCGCGAATGTGCAACTGGCCGAAACTGTCCTGCGCCACGCCGGGCGCCTGCAGCACCACCTGGTTGAGCGCCACGTTCTCGCCGCCGGGCGCCGCGTCGATGGCGGCGTGGTCGATGGTGTAGGTCGAGGCGCCGGTCTGGGTCTGCACCCCTTCGCGGGCGGCGTTCAGGCGGCGGGCGGTGACCACCACGTCGGTCACGCCGCTGTTGGAGGTGGTGACGCCGGCGTGGGCGTCATGCGCGGCGGCGGCCGGCGGGGCCGCAGGCGTCGGCGCGGGCGAGCCGGGGGTCTGGGCAGGGCCCGGCGTCTGGGCGGAAACGGGGGCGATCTGCGCCTCGGCGGCGCTGGCCAGGGCCAGGACGCTCGTCGCCGCAATTAGAACCGAAATCCTACTCATAAAACCACAGTCCCCAGGCGAACATCGCGTTCGCAGCCGTCATGACCCCATGCGGCCAAGCCTGTCCTTGCGATCCAAGCGCGAAAGACCGAAGCTGTCGTCATGCAAGAATGCTCACACCACCCCGCATCGTCCCACGGCCTCGAAGGCGCGCCTCTGACGGGCGCGCTTGAAGAGGCTCAGAGCCGCTGCTTGCGCATGAACGAACGCATGACGACGCCGAGGCGTCGCGTGCTTGAATTGTTGCTCCGGTCAGGCGGGCCGATGAAGGCGTACGATCTGATCGCCAAGTTCGGCGAAAACGGGGCGGCGGCCAAGCCTCCGACCGTTTATCGTGCTCTGGACTTCCTGTCGCGCCAAGGTTTTGCACATCGCATCGAGAGTCTGAACGCTTACATGGCGTGCCGCTTCGGCGAGGAGACCCACACCGCCGCCTTCCTGATCTGCGGCTGCTGCGGCGACACGCGGGAAATCGAGGGGATCGCCCCGTCCAATCTCGACGCCGCGGCCAAGGACGCAGGCTACAGGCTCAGCCAGATCACGGTCGAAGCACGCGGCCTCTGCTCGGCCTGCGTCGCGGCCTGATGCCTGTTCAGGGGATGGAGGACGCCGCCGAACTCTGGCGCGGCGGGGTCAACACCTGGGAATGCGACGAGATGGGGCACATGAACGTGCGCTTCTACGTCGCGCGCATGGGCGAGGGGCTGGCCGGACTGGCGCGGCTCCTGGGCATGCCCGACGCCTTCACCTCGCACGCACCCGCCAGCCTGATCGTGCAGGACCATCATCTGCGGTTCCTGAAGGAAGCCCGCGCCGGCACGCCCCTGCACATGACGGGCGGGGTGGTCGAGATCGGCGAGACCTCCGCCACCGTCCTGTTCGTCCTGTTTCACACCCGCACCGGCGAGCCCGCCGCCACCTGCATCACCCGCCTGATCCATGCCGAGCCCGAGGTCGGAAGGCCCTTCCCCTGGCCCCGGCGCGCGCTGGAAGCGGCCAGGGCGTTGACGGTGGAGGTCCCCGCCTATGCGGCGCCCAGGAGCATCGACGGCGCCCCCCTCGTCCCGCAGGCTTCGATGAGCCGCGCCGACGCCCTTAACCTCGGCTGTGCGGGGCGGGGCGCGATCCGACCGCAGGACTGCGACGTGTTCGGCCGCATGCGCGCGGAGGAATTCATCGGGCGGGTCTCGGACGGCGTGCCGGGGCTCCTCGGCAAGGTGCGCAAGGCGGTGATCGACGCGGCGCCGCAGAAGGTGGAGCGGGTCGGCGGCGCGGTGCTGGAATACCGCCTCCTCTATCTCGACTGGCCCCGCGCCGGCGATCACCTCGAGCTGCGCTCCGGGATCGCGGCGGTGGAGGACAAGACCCAGCGCATGGTGCACTGGCTGCTGGACCCCGTCAGCGGCGGCGTGTGGGGCTCAGCCGAAGCGGTGGCCGTGAACTTCGACCTCGACGCCCGCAAGATCATCCCGATCGCCCCGGAAGCGCGGGCGGTGCTCAAGGCCTTCACCGTCGACGGCCTGACGATCTAGCCGCCCGCCCCTCGGGGCTCCGGTCCGTCCTCCGCGATGCACCGCATCAGCCAGTCCCTGAACGCGGCGATCTTCGGCGCGCGGTGGCGATCCCTGGCGTAAGCCAGCCAGTAGCCCGCGGTGACCGCCATGCTGGTCTGGAAGGGTCGGACCAGACGGCCCTGCGCAATCTCGGGGGCGTAAAGCATGGGCGATCCCAGCGCGACGCCCTGGCCGGCCAGCGCCGATCCCACCTCGATGGTCTGGAGATCGGCGATCAATCGCCCGCTTGTCCGCGCAAGGGGCGTCGTGACGCCTGCGGCCACGAACCAGTCCGACCATTCCTCGTGGGCGCCGATCAAGGGGGCCGTCAGAAGGTCGGCGGGCGCCGCGAGCCCGCCCAGCGTCGCCTTCAGGCCAGGCGCGCAAAGCGGCGTGACGGCGGACGAGAACAGGTAATGGCTTTCGAGCCCCGCCCACTCCCCTGTGCCCGAGCGCAGGGCGACATCGACCCCTTCGTTGCGCACGTCGACAAAGTGGCTGCTGGTGTCCAGCCGTACGGCGATCTTCGGGTGGGCGAGCTGAAAGGCGCCGATGCGCGGCGCAAGCCACTGGGTGGCGAATGACTGCAGGGTGGTGATGGACAAGACCCCTTCCTCCTGCTCGCTCAGGTCCGACAGGGCGGCGCGCAGCAGGTTCATGGCCTCGCTGGATGCGCGCGCCAGGCTCTCTCCTGCCGCCGTCAGAGCCACCTCGCGCGGCAGGCGGCGGAACAGCGGCTGTCCTAACCGCCGCTCCAGCGCCTTCACCTGCCAGCTGACGGCGGCCTGAGTGACGCCCAACTCCTCCGCCGCACGGGTGAAGCTCCTCAATCGCGCCGCCGCCTCGAAGATGCGGAGGGCGCTGAGGGGAATGGCGGAGAGGGGATCACGCATAAGGCTTCCTTATGCTCACAGCAGGAGGTCTCGTTTGTTGCTCAGCTTGAGAAGCCTACCTTGCAGGCAGGAACAACGCCAGCTTTGGAGACGATCGATGGAAGAGCCCCACAGGACCCATAAGGAAACCACGTTTGGATGGCTGGCCTGGCTTCAGGCCTTCCTCACCAGGAAGACGCTGGAACGCCGTGAGCGCGCGATCGCCACCTGGGGCGACGACGCGACGCCCGCCCGCTGGGATGCGCGCCCGGATCGGCTGTATCGGCAGATCGGCGGCGTCTGGGGCGCTCGGCGCTAACCTACGGCCAAGGCTTCCGCAAAGGCGGCGCCCGCCCCCGCGGCCCGCTTGGGACCCAGCACGGCGCTGGCGGACTGGCCCGAGGCGATCAGGCGCTCGCCGACCCGGCGCAGATCGTCCGCGCTCACCGCGTCCACCTTGTCGGCCAGTTCCTGCGCGGCGAACAGGCGACCGAATGAGAGGATGTTGTTGGCGTTGGCCTCGGCGCGGGCGAGGGGCGATTCGCGGCGCATGAAGAGGCTGCCCTTCATCTGCGCCTTGGCGCGGGCGAGTTCGGCGTCCTCGACCCTGGCGGTGAGTCTCTTGATCTCCTCCGCCGTCAGTCGCGCCGCCGGGGCGGCGTCCGCGGCGCCGGCGCCCGTATAGACGCCGAGCGCGCCTACGTCGTCATAGGTGTCGTTATAGGCGTCGATGGCGTAGGCGAGGCCGCGGCTCTCGCGCACCTCCTGGAACAGGCGGGACGACATGCCGCCGCCGAGGATCTCGGTGAAGATCGACTGAGCGAAGTAGTCGGGATCGTGCCGCGCGAGTCCCGGCAGCATCAGCACCACATGCGCCTGCTCCAGCTTGCGGGTCTCGGCGCCATGACCTCCGGCGAAGGCGGCGCCTTCAGGTCGCGGCATCGCTTGAGACGGCGCGCGAGCGTCGCCGAACGCCGCTTCGGTCAGCGCCAGAAGCTCGTCCTCGTCCACCGCCCCTGCGGCGGAAACCACGATCCGGTCGGCGGCGTAGAGGCCCTGATGGAAGGCCGAAAGGGCCTCGTGGGTCGCTGGCGCGAGGCTCGCGACCTCGCCGAGGATTGGGCGGGCCAGGGGGTTGCCGGCGTAGGCGCGGGCCTGCGCCAGTTCGAACACCCGGTCGTCGGGGGTGTCGGCGGCTTCGGCGATCTCCTGCCCGACCACGCCCTTCTCCTTCTCGAGGTCGGCGGCGTCCAGCGTCGGGTGGCGGATCAGGTCGGTGAGCACGTCGAGGCCCAGCGGCAGGCCGCCCTTGAGGCAGCGCACCTGAAAGCTGGTGCGTTCCTGGCCGGTGGCGGCGTTGATATTGCCCCCCTGCCCTTCGATGGCCTCCACGATCTCCCGCGAAGACCGCGCGCCGGCGCCCTTGAACACCATGTGCTCCAGAAGGTGCGCCCAACCGGCGGTGGCCTCGCTCTCCCAGCGGGAGCCGCCGTCAATCACGATGGACAGGGCGAGGCTTTCCAAGCCGCCAATAGGGTCGGACACGACGCGAACGCCGTTGCAGAGGGTGTGGATACGGGGGGTAGTCATGCCGCGGCGAACTTTCGAACGTAGGCCTTCACCGCCTCGACGTCGGCGGGCAGGCGGTCGAACCGTTCCGGGCGGGCGAAGAGGTCGCCGGCCTTGGCGGGGAGCGCGGGGGTGACGCCGGTGGCGGCCTCGACCGCCTCGGGGAACTTAGCGGCGTGGGCGGTGGAGAGCACCACGAGCGGCGTCTCTGCGGCAATAGCCGGGCGCGGCGCGGAAAGGGCGACGGAGGTGTGCGGGTCCACCGGCTCGCCGAACGCCTCCAAGGCGGAGCGCATGGTGACGCTGGTGGTCGCCTCGTCCACCGAGACCCCACTGAACAGGGTCCTGATCCCGTCGAACGCCTGGGTCGGCATGTCGAGGGCGCCGGTGGCGGCGAAGGTCTCGAACGCGCGCTTCGTCTCGGCGGCGTCGCGGCCCACGGCCTCGAAGTACAGCCGCTCGAAATTGGAGGCCACCTGGATGTCCATCGCCGGGCTCTGCGTGGCGGTCACTGCGCCCTTGGCGTAGCGGCCGGTGGCGAAGGTGCGGGCGAGGATGTCGTTGGAATTGGTGGCGACGGCGATGGCTTCGATGGGCAGGCCCATGCGCTGGGCCACATAGGCGGCGAAGGCGTCGCCGAAATTGCCGGTTGGGACGGCGAACGCCACCGGGCGGCCCGGCGCGCCGAGGGCCGTCGCGCTGGTGAAGTAGTAGACGCTCTGGGCCACGATGCGCGCCCAGTTGATGGAGTTGACCCCCGACAGGTCCACGTCCGCTGAGAACGCCTTGTCGGCGAAAAGGGATTTCAGGATCGCCTGGCAGTCGTCGAACGTGCCGTCCACGGCGACACAGCGGACGTTGCCCTCCGCGGCCGCGGTCATGAAACGGCGCTGCACCTCGGAGATGCGGCCTTCGGGATAAAGGGCGACGATACGCACGGACCCCGAGCCCCGAAACGCCTCCACCGCCGCACCGCCGGTGTCGCCGGAGGTGGCGCAGACGATGGTGAGGGTGCGGCCCCGCTCAGCCAGCGCCCGGTCGTAGAGCCGGGCGAGGAGCTGCATCGCAACGTCCTTGAACGCCAGCGTGGGGCCATGGAACAGCTCCAGCAGCCAGCGGCCCGGCTCCAGCTGGCGAAGCGGCGTGACGGCGGGGTGGGTGAAGCTGGCGTAGGCGGCGGCGCAGTCCTCTGTGATCGCCTCGGGCGTCATGGCGTCGCCCGCGAACTTGCCGAGCACGGCGGCGGCGACCTTGGCGTAGGGCAGGCCCGCGAACGTCGCGATCTCGGCTTGCGTGAAGGTCGGCCAGGTCTCGGGCACATAGAGGCCGCCATCGGGCGCGAGGCCGGCAAGCAGGGCTTCGGTGAAGTCCACGGCGGGCGCGCCGCCCCGGGTCGAGATGTATCGCATCGTCCCTTAGGCTCGGCTGTAGCGGCGAATGAGGGTGGCGATATAGACGCCGACCAGGGAGAGGGCCAGTCCGAACCAGGTGATGGCGTAGCCGAGGTGGTTGTTGGGGATGTCGATCGGCACCGGCGCGGGGGTCGGGCCGAACCCCTTTGGCCTGGGGCTCTCCAGGAACAGGAACACAGGCGCTGGGTCCGTCGCGCCGAGCGTGGCGGCCAGGGCCGCGACATCCCGCCCGAACCATTCGCCGCCGGCCTCGTGCTTCGGCGTCAGGCCGTTCGGCGCGGTCGCCTTGCGCAGCACGCCGACGATGGGGCCGTCCACGGCAGCCCCGGAAGGTTTCAGGCGCGCGGCGTCCTCGGCGGTCAGGAAACCCCGGTCCACCAGGATGGAGTGATAGGCGCCGCCTCGGATCGGGCAGGCCGTGACGATGCGGTCGCCAACGCCGCCGTCGCCCACCGTGTAGATGCGGGCGGTCGGGGTCTGCTCCAGCGTGGGGCAGGTGAAGACCACGTGGGTGTAGTCCACGTCCACCTTGTCGGGGATGCGGTTCAGGACGACGTTGAGCGGCTCGGGCGGCGCCGTCTGCAGGGCGGCGATGCGGGCGATCAAGTGGGTCTTCCACTGCAGCCGCTGCACCTGCCAGACGCCGAGCCCGCACAGGATCACCACGCCGATCAGGACGGCGATCAGCGGGAAGACGGCGACGCGGCGCGCGGCTTTAGCGGTCATGGTCTTGCAGATCGTCCTGGACGCCGAGGACGGCGGCCACCGGCTCTGACGAGGCCACATCGCCGCCGCCGGCCTCGGAGGCGCGGTTATGGAACTGCATCGCCAGCATCAGGCCCTTGGCGGGGCGCAGGAGCGCAAGGCAAAGCACCGCGCCCACAAGCGGCCAGACCGAGAGCTCCACCCAAATCGGCGGACGATAGGCGATCTCGGTGAAGAGCATGCCAAAGCAGGCGACGAAGCCGACGATGAGGATGATGAACACCGCCGGCCCGTCCCCGGAGTCCGCGGCGCGCAGATCGAAGCCGCAGGCCTCGCACCGCTCGGCGACCCGCAGGAAGCCCTCGAACAGCCTGCCCCTGCCGCAGTTGGGACAACGGCAGGCGAGCCCGGCGACGAACGGATTGGAGGTCGCCGGCAGCTCGATCAATGGAGCTTGGGCAGGGTGACGTAGATGAAGGCGAACAGGAACAGCCACACCACGTCGACGAAGTGCCAATACCAGGCCGCCGCCTCGAACCCGAAATGCTTCGTGCGGGTCATCTGGCCGGCCATGATGCGCAGCAGGCAGACGATCAGGAAGATGGTGCCGATCAGGACGTGGGCGCCGTGGAAACCCGTGGCCATGAAGAAGGACGAGCCGTAGAGGCCGGCGTTGGCGCTCTCCGTATTGAAGAACAGCTTCTCGCCGATGATCTCGCGGTATTCGTAGGCCTGTACGCAGGTGAAGCAGATTCCGAGGATGATGGTGATCAGGAGCCCCTGCTTGGTCTCCTTGCGGTCGCCCTTCTGGATCGCGTGGTGCGCCCAGGTGACGGCGGTGCCGGAGGTCAGCAGGATCAGGGTGTTGATGAGGGGGAAGTGCCAGGGATCGAGGATCTCCACGCCCTTGGGCGGCCACTGGCTCCAGGCGTCGCGGACTTCGGCGATGGCCGAGAAGGTGCGCGCATGGTGAAACAGGGACATCTCGAAGAAGACCCAGAACCACGCCACGAAGAACATGATCTCGGACATGATGAAGAGGATCATGCCGTAGCGCAGGCCGATCTGGACCACCGGGGTATGGTCGCCGCCGCGGCTTTCCTTCACCACATCCGCCCACCAGCCGTACATGGTGTAGAGCACGCCAACGCCGCCGGCGATGGCCATGATCCAGTTGCCCTTGGGCATGCCGAAGACGCCCTTCAGGCCCGACACCACGCCCATGGTGAGCAGCACGGCGAAGAATGAGCTGAGGAGCGGCCACGGGCTCGGCTTGACCAGGTGGTAATCGTGGTGGACGCCTTCGTGAGCAGCCATGTGACCCCGGAATCCTTCGTCTGAAACCTCGGCGCCGAAACGCCATATCGATGCACCCTATAACGTCGCCGGATGGGCGATGAAAAGGGGTAAGCGCGTGCTCAGCCCTTATTGACCGGCTTATTCGCCGCCGCCGGCTTCACATCGGGCGCCGGATAGAAGGTGTAGGACAGGGTCAGCTCCTGCAGCGGCTTGGTGTCGGGGTCCGAATCGAACTTTGGATCCACGTAGTAGATCACCGGAAAGGTCTCCTCGACGCCGGGCGGGATGGTCTGGTCGTTGAAGCAGAAACACTGGATCTTCAGGAAGTAGGTCGCCGCCGATTCGGGGCTGACGTTGTAGGCGGCGCGGCCGGTTATAGCAGTCGTTCCCTCGTTCTTGACCTTGAAGTAGGCGAGGTTTGTGGCGCCGATGTGAATGGTCTGGTGCGTCACCAGCGGAGAGAAGCTCCACGGCAGATTGCGGACGTTGGTGTCGAAGCGGACGCTGAGGGTGCGGCTCAGCACCTTGCCGGCCGTGCTGGCCTGCACCCGGCGGGGCGTGCCGTTGAAGCCGGTGGCGGCGCAGAACGCCCGATAGAAGGGCACCGCCGCATAGGCCAGCCCCACCATGCCGCCGAACACCACGAGACAGATCAGGGCGAGCGCGCGGTTGCCGAAGCGCTGGCGCAGGCCCTTTCGCGGGGGATCAGACTGAGCCATGGCCCAGACTGGCGCCGACCTTGGCGATGGTGACGGCGAACACGATCAACACGAAGACGATCAGGCCGAGCGCGATCATCCAGGATCGCATCTTGCGCGCCTTGGCGGCCGCGGCGCCTTCGTGGAAGGGATCGCTCACGAGAAGGCCTTGACGCCGTGCTCGACCAGGAGGGCGAGGAACAGCGTGAAGAGATAGGCGATGGAGTAGGCGAACAGGTCCCGCGCCTGCTTGGCGCCGGGCTTCACCGAATAGAGGCCGTCCGGCCCCGCGCGGGGCGCCTCGCCGGCCTCGCTGCGGAACAGGCGGATGGCCAAGGCGATGAAACCCAGCCCGCCGGCTGTCGACACCACGCCGTAGGCGACGCCGCCGAGGCCGGTGAAGGCCGGCACCACCGCCAGCGGCGTCACGATCAGGCTGTAGATAAGGATCTGCAGGCGGGTGGACTTGGCGCCCTTGACCACGGGCATCATGGGCACGCCGGCCTTCTCGTAGTCGCCGCCGGTGTTGAGGGCGAGCGCCCAGAAGTGTGGCGGGGTCCAGAGGAAGATGATGGCGAACAGGAGCCAGGCGTTCAGCGGCGTATGGCCAGTCGCCGCCGCCCAGCCGATCACCGGGGGCAGCGCGCCCGCCGCGCCGCCGATGACGATGTTCTGCGGCGTCGAACGCTTCAGCCAGACGGTGTAGATAAGGGCGTAGAAGACGATGGTGAAGAGCAGCAAACCCGCGGCCACGTAGTTCACCGCCAGCCCCATCAGCATCACGGCGAAGGCGGAAAGCACGCCGCCGAAAGCCGCGGCGTCGGCCCGGCTGATCCGGCCCGCCGCCACGGGGCGGTTCATGGTGCGGCGCATGATGGCGTCGATGTCGCTGTCGAACGCCATGTTGAGCGCGCCAGAGGCGCCGGCGCCCACGGCGATGCAGAGCACGGCGACGGCGGCCAGGAAGGGGTTCATCGGCGTGTCGGCGCAGACAAGGCCGGTCAGCCCGGTGAACACAACCAGTGACATCACCCGCGGTTTCAGCAGCGCCAGGAAGTCGGCCCACTGGGCGGGCGCCGCCGCGACGGGCGAGAACTCTGACAGCGAGGTTTCGGTCATGGAGACGTTGATACCCTACCTTCGTCATCCTGAGGAGGCCGCATCGCGACCGCTTCGGGGAGATGCTGCGCCCTCATGGTTCGGGGCGCGGAGCCGAAGCGCCGCGCCCCGCCATGTGAGCCCTGGGCCTGCCTAGTGCGCGTCGGACGCGGTGATCACCGGCAGGTCGTTGAACTGGTGGTGCGGCGGCGGCGAGGACAGGGTCCACTCCAGCGTGGTGGCGCCGACGCCCCAGGGGTTGGCCACGGCCTTGCGGCGGCGGATGGCGGCTTCGGCCAGCATGACCAGGAACACCAGCACGCCGGCCATGGTGACGAGGTAGCCGTAGGACGACACCTTGTTCCAGAACTCGAACTGCACCGGATAGTCCACATAGCGGCGGGGCATGCCCTGCAGGCCGAGGAAGTGCTGCGGGAAGAAGATGATGTTCACGCCCACGAACATCAGCCAGAAGTGCACGACTCCGAGGAACTCGTTGTACTTCACGCCCCACATCTTCTCGAACCAGTAGTAGAAGCCGGCGAAGATGGCGAAGACGGCGCCGAGCGACAGCACGTAGTGGAAGTGGGCGACCACATAGTAGGTGGCGTGCAGGCTGTAGTCGATGCCGGCGTTGGAGAGCACCACCCCGGTGACGCCGCCCACGGTGAACAGGAAGATGAAGCCCATGGCGAACAGCATGGGCGTCTTGAAGTCGATCGACCCGCCCCACATCGTCGCGATCCAGGAGAAGATCTTCACCCCGGTCGGAACGGCGATGACCATGGTGGCGGCCACGAAATAGGCCTGCAGGTTCACGTTCATGCCCACGGTGAACATGTGGTGGGCCCAGACTACAAACCCGATGAAGCCGATGGCCACCATGGCGTAGGCCATGGCCAGATAGCCGAACACCGGCTTCTTGGAGAAGGTGGCGACCACGTGGCTGATGATGCCGAAGCCTGGGAGGATCAGGATGTAGACCTCCGGGTGGCCGAAGAACCAGAACAGATGCTGGTACATCATCGGATCGCCGCCGCCGTTCGGATTGAAGAACGAGGTGCCAAAGTTGCGGTCGGTCAAGAGCATGGTGATCGCGCCCGCCAGGACGGGGAGCGACAGCAGCAGCAGGAAGACGGTGACCAGCACCGACCAGACGAACAGCGGCATGCGGTGGATGGTCATCCCCGGCGCGCGCATGTTGAAGATGGTGGTGATGAAGTTGATGGCGCCCAG
>Ga0302314_10000326_pt1 | contig 86837 bp, 86 predicted proteins | sample III_Palsa_N2_3_FD_200533 | JGI IMG/M metagenome (GOLD analysis project Ga0302314, IMG submission 200533) | Peat permafrost microbial communities from Stordalen Mire near Abisko, Sweden - III_Palsa_N2_3 | ecosystem: Environmental > Terrestrial > Soil > Palsa > Peat permafrost | place: Sweden...
CGCGTTCATCGAGCCGCCCAGATCGGCGTCGCTGAGGACTGCGGCAAACGGGCCGGCGCCGTTGACGAGGATTTCTATGACTTCGTCGGACGTGGCTGCGTCGATCACTTTATAGCCGCATTGGCGCAGGTAGTCCGACAGCACGTTGCGAATGATGACTTCGCTGTCGGCGACTATGATGCTGTCTGGTTGTGGGGTGGTGGTGTCTGACATGGCGGCCCGATCAGATTTTCGATGGTTTTCATGAGCATTGCCGGGACGAATGGCTTTGCGATAAATTTGTCGGCGATCGCGGCGTCGGCGGCCGGCAGGTGGGACGACATGACGACCACCGGGCGCTGGGGCCAGGCCTGTTTCGCGCGGGTGGCGAGCGCCATGCCATCGATCTGGCCGGGCATGCGTACATCGGTGATGATCATCGTGACGTGCTGGCCGGAAAGCAGGATCGCCAGGCCTTCGTCTCCCGACGCGGCCTCGATGACCTGATAGCCTTTGTCGCGCAGGACTTCGGCCAGGAGCATCCGGATCAGCACTTCATCTTCGACGAGCAGGATGACCTGACAGCTCATGATCCCCCTTGCGACCCTGCCCGCGATGTCTGCCGGAAAACCCGGCGCATCGCAGTAGCAGGTGTCTGAGTACGCCCCCTTCTCGGTACGATGGGGGCCTGTTTTTTTGGCGTATTGCGCTAAGCCCACAAGGTGAGCCGCACGGTTCGCGGACTGGTTTTACCGGTATTCGAAATGATCGGAAGCTGTGTCACGCTGCGTGCGGAGTCTTGCCGATCGGGTGCAGGGTTTCGTCTGCGGCTTCGGTTTTCTTGACCTGGATATAGTTCAGGGCGCCGGCGATGGCGCCGAGCAGCAGCATGCCGCGAAACGAGCGCATCACGACGCGGGCGCTGAGGAGCGTGGCGCCGGTGCCGAGCGTGGTGTTTGTACCGAACGACCGGCCGATGGTTTCGGAAATTGGCACTGCGACGAGTGTCTGGATTAGTTTTTTCACAACATGCTCCTGAAGAAGCTGGCCAGGGCGCGCTGTTCAGGCGCGGGCCATGTGGCCTCATATGGTGAACGCGCCGTTGCAGTGAAGGTTCCCCTTTGCGGGTAAACGTTTCACCCGCTGGAGAATATCAGTGTTTTTTCGGGCCTACGTCCTTGCGGGGTTGGCCTTTTGTGGTGCGTTGTGCGGCGGCGTTGGCGCCTGCGAGGACGGGGCCACATGATGCGGCCTTGCCGTCGCCGGGATCGATGAAGGCGAGCAGGGCCGCGACCGGGGTTGCCACTACGCCGAGTGCGACGGCGGCGCCGCCGCGTTCCATCAATTGCGGCGAGATCAGTTTGAGATGGGGTTCGGCGATGTAGCCGCCGATGCCGACCGGGGATTGCAGCGAGAACAGGCTGAACGTCTTGCCTTTGGCTTTGATCGACAGATCGACCGATTCATCGCGGAAGCTGAAATCGCCATTCCCGGCGATCACGCTTTTTTTGGTGTCGATCAGGATCGGGTCGGCGGTCGAAATGCCGTCGCGGACGGTGAAGCCGACCAGGCCGCAATTGATTTCGACCGGATCCTTCAGCTTTTTCTGGAACATGCGCTGAATGAAGGTGCCGATGTCGAGCTCGACCAATTGGACATTGCGCGCCCACATCGTGCCTTGCGGGATGATTGCGACCATGCGGCCGTTTGCATGGCCCAGGCTTTCGCGCAGGCTGTTGCCCACGCCGTGGAGGGCGACGCGCCCCGAGATGGTGCCACTGGTGCCGGCTTCCTCCACGCCGAAGCGCGACAGAAGCTTGCCCATTGGCGTGGGGTGGAGGCGGAGCTGGTAGTCGGTGATTACTTCGGGGCCGCGCGCGTTGAGGGCGAAGCTGCCATCGAGTTTGCCGGTTGCGACGACGGCCGAGACCGGTTTGAGAGTCATTTCGCCGTGATCGAGGTGGAGGGTAAGGTCGATCTGGCTGACGGGGAAGCCTTTGGTCGAAATGTTGCCGACGCGGTATTGGACGTCGGCGTCGAACTGGCGCAGCGCTTCGGAGCGCAGGGGGGCGTCGGGCAGGATGCGGGGGTGCCCGTTTTCCTGCGTGACCAGGCCCTTTGTGCCCATCGCGTCGAGGCGTTTGGGATCGTAGCCGATGAAGGGTGCGGCATCGAGCAGGTCGAGCGATTGCGTGTGGAGGTCGGCGCCGAGGTGGAGGCGGTCCCTGGGGAAGGCAAGTTCCATTTTGCCGGCCAGGTCGCTGTCGCCGAACATGCCCTTGATGTTCGAGAACATCCAGGTGCCATCGTCACGATCGACTTCGGTGGTCAGGTGGTAGGTGCGCGTCGGGACGACGACGACGCCGATGAAGTCGAACAGGTCCGACATGTTCGAGCCGCGCACGGCCAGGTGGTAGTGGCCGCCGGCGATATCGCTGATGCCGGGCATCGTGCCGGATGCATCGATCACGGTGTCGGCGGCGTCGGCGTGGAGGACCACTTTCGACGCGCCGGCGTGGAGCATCTGGTCGGCATCGTCGACGCGGCCGGCGAAGCGGACCGGTTTTGCGCGAAGGGTGCCGGTGCCGGAGAAGCCGACGGCTTGCTGGATCTGGGTGTTGATCGCGGTGACCGGGTGGATGTCGACGTTGAGCGCGAGTTGCAGCTTTGGATCGGTGTAGGTGACGTGGGTGTCGGTGATTGTGCCGCGTTCGATGTCGGGCAGTTGGAATGGGGTTGGCGGGGCGTTGGGGTCGTCGAACGTCCAGGTGTTGTGGGTGTGGGCTGCGTCCCAGGCCAGCGCGGCGTGGGCGCCGTCGATATCGGCCTGCGCGATCTTGTGCTGGCCCCAGAGCAGCGGCCAGGTGCGAACGGTCAGCGCGATGTGGCGGGCGTCGAGGAAATCGGGTTGTGGGGGTTTTTGGGTGGTGGCCCAGTCCACATTTGCCACGCTCAGGCCTTCGGCGAGGAAGGCTACGTTGAACGGGGCGAAATAGAGGTTGAAATCGCCTGCGACCTTGACCTGGCGGTGGAGCCGGGAGGAGGCGATTTTTTCGAACGTGGGTTTGAGGAAGCGGCCTTTGGTGATGAACAGCACCAGCCAGACGGCGAATACGAGCACGATCAGCGCGAGCGCGATGCGCGTGGCCCAGCGCAGGGCGCGGGCTCGGCGGGGGGGTTGTGACTCGTAAGGCGCTGTCGATGCGTTCACCGTTGAAGTCCTTTGGTCGGGTCCGTGCGTCAAAACGCCAATGGCCCCGCCCTTTCGAGCGAGGCCATTGTCAGCATTGTCGGACTATCAGTCGCCGAGCGCGGCCTTGGCCTTGCCTACGGCAGTCTGGGTCTTGCCCTTGGTGTCCTGCGCTGCGCCTTTGGCGGCGAGGGTTGCATCACCGGTTTCCTTGCCGATGGCTTCCTTGGTTTTGCCAACTGCGGTGTTCGTTGCGCCTGCAACGCGATCTGAAATCGAACCCATTTCAACTCTCCTGCTTGCTAGATGAAGGTTGGTCTTCATGTTGAATCAATGGTGGTCCAGGGCTGTTGTTCCAATGTATTTATGGACAATTGCCTGGTTTCGGTAACGAGGTTCAGGCTTCTTCGAGAAGATCGCGCATTTCGTCGGCGTGTTCTTCTTCCTGTGCCAGGATGCCTTCGAGCATGGTGCGGGTGGTCGGGTCGCGATCACCGAGGAACTGGATCAGTTCGCGGTAGGCTTCGACCGCGATGCGTTCGGCGATCAGGTTTTCGCGGACCATGTCCATGATCGATTTGCCGGTCTGGTATTCGGCGTGCGAGCGCTGGGTCAGGGTTTGCGGATTGAGATCGGGTTCGCCGCCCAGTTGGACGATGCGTTCGGCGATCTTGCCGGCGTGGAGCTGTTCTTCGCGGGCGTGTTCGAGGAAATGCGCCTTGATCGGTTCGGAAACGACGCCGGTGATCGTGTAATAGTGGCGCATGTAGCGCAGCACGCAGACCCATTCGGTGGCGAGCGCCTTGTTGAGCTGTTCGATGATGACTTCGCGATCAGCCGGATAGGACACGGTGACCGGGCCTTCTTCGACATGCTTGCGGGCCTGGGCGCGCAGGGTCGACGTGTCGGTGAATGTCGCGATCGGGTCTTGGGTCTGCGTTGCCATCACGGGCTCCTCTGAATGGTTTGGGCACCGCGCGAGTGTTGCGCGAATTTCGATGTCGCGATTCAAATGCACTGGGGCGGTTGGGGTTCCCTGCCCTGCCCGCGCGATCGCCTGCACGATTGCCCGGCCTGATCGCCTATATGGGCATTGGCACCATGCGGGGGAACAAGCGGTGGGGGCCAGCCATTGCTGCGATACCCCAATCGTTTCAAATGCAGCGTTTGGCTGCGCAGGAGAGGACCGAACATGGACCCCGAAATTCGCAAGGCATTCTGGAAAGAACTCGCCGATAGCCCCAATGTGATGCTCCGGCTTGACCAGGGCAGTGCCGATGGCCAGCCGATGCACGTCATGCTCGATGCCGACGCGCACCACAAAGTCTGGTTCTTCATGGATCGCCACAATGCCCTGGCGCCGGGTGGGGCGGCGAAATTCGATGTGGCGGCCAAAGGGCACAAGCTGTTTGCGGCTGTGACCGGCAGCTTGTCGGAAGAGACCGATCGCGCGGTGTTCGAGAAATTGTGGTCGGACAAAGTTGGCGCCTGGTTCAAGGGCGGCAAGGATAGTCCGGACATTCTGCTGGCGCGGTTTGACATCGTGGACTCGAAAGTCTGGCAGGTCGACATGACTGTGACCGGGCTGTTTCACCTGTTTACCGGGACCTTGATCCAGCCCGAGGAGGCTGGGCATTTTGCGACCGGGGCCGTTTGATCCCGCATAATTTCTGATGGCGAGTTTCGCGCCCGATGCATCATAGGTGCATCGGGCGCGTTGCGGTTTGCCGATATAGATCTTGCCCCTGATGTGGAGCGCGCTTTGCGACCGTTTGCCTGCCCGAATTGTCGTTGCCTGTGCCATTTCGAAGTGCGTGTGTGTTCGGCGTGCAAAGTTACGCTGGCCTATGATCCGCAGATCGACGGGTTCCGGTTTCTGGCGGACGGGGCGACGGTGTGGCGGGCCGAGGATGGCGTCGATGCGGCGGTTGTCGTGTGTGCCAACAACAACGATTTTCAGGTGTGCAACTGGCTGGTGCCAACGGCCGATACGACGACGCTGTGCCGGGCATGTCGGCATAACAACATGATCCCCGACCTGACCGTGTTTGGCGTGCGTGAGCGGTGGGCCAAAGTGGAAGCGGCGAAGCGGCGGTTGTTTCATACACTGATCAAGCTGGGGCTGCCGCTCGATACGCCACAGCGACAGCGGCTGGCGTTCAATTTTTTGTATGATCCCGCTGCCGAGCGTGATGGCCGGGGCGAAGTGCTGACCGGGCATGAGTCGGGGCTGGTGACGCTCAACCTGGTCGAGGCCGATGATGCGCTGCGCGAGCGCAATCGCCTGGCTTTGGGGGAGCCTTATCGCACGTTGCTCGGGCATTTTCGGCATGAGATCGGGCACCATTTCTGGTCGACGCTGATCGAGCATGATGGGGACGAACTGGCTGCGTTTCGCGGGGTGTTTGGCGATGAGCGGCCGGATTACGATGCTGCGCTGCGCACGCATTACAGCCGTTTCGACCAGGGCGGATGGACAAGCGATCATGTCAGCTATTATGCGACGTGCCATCCGTGGGAAGACTTTGCCGAGACGTTTGCGCATTACCTGCATATCGTCGACCTGTTGGCGACGGTGCGCGGGTTCGACCTGCATCTGGCGCCGTTTCCGGCGGGCCGGTCGGGGGATGATATCGAGGTGGATTTCAACCCTTATACGGCGTCGGCGGCGATGTTGGCGGCGCGGATGCAGCCGCTGTCGTTTGCGATGAATGCGTTCAATCGCAGCCTGGGGCAGCGGGATATGTACCCGTTTTCGATTGTCGGCGGGGTTGTCGCCAAGCTGGATTTCATCGTCCGGCTCGTGGCGCGGGCGCGGCGGCCGGACGGGCAGTTACGCGTCGCTTGAGCCGGTCGGGCAAATGTGTGACACTGCGTAATATGGAACACGGGCGGGGGCCGATCGTTCATTTAATGTGAGTAACGCATACCCATGGCGGAATTTCGCCCCCCTCCGGCCTGAGTTGCGAGAAACCCCATGTTGCGACAAACTCCTGGCCTGGGCAGCGTGCTGATCGTCGAGGACGACGTGTTTCAATCCGATCTGTTGTCGAGTTCGTTGCTGGATGGCGGGGCCAGCGAAGTGCGGTGTTGCAACACAGCCAGCCATGCGCTGGCCGAATTGACGGCTTATACGCCCGGGGTGATCATCCTGGATGTGCGGCTGGCCGATGGCGATGATGGCTGGCAGATGGCGGAGCTGGCGCAGCAGATTTTTACGCGGATGCCGCTGGTGGTGTTTGCCACGGGTTCGCCCGAGCGGATTCCGGCGAAGATTGCCGAAATGGGGATTCTGGCGGTGAAGCCTTATGATGCGGCCGAGCTGGTCGAGATTATTCGCGAGCGGCTGCATCGCAAGCCGCGGTCGCGGTTGCTGGGGTTTATCGATCGGCGGGGGTAGTCGGGGCGGCGTTTAGAGCCGCCCCTTTCATATCAGATCGGCAGGAAGGTGCCGTAGTAGTCGCTGATTTCGCGGCCGTAGGCGCCGTTGAATTCGGGCTCTTCGGATTTTGCGTAGCGCGGGGCTTTGTCGAGCACGGTGCGGTCGAGATCGACGACGTATCCGCCCAGATCGCGCGAGTAGCGGAGCTGGTTCCACGGAATCGGGAAATAGTCGCTGCCGATGCCGAACACGCCGCCGAATTGCAGGACTGCGTATTCGACCTGGCCTGACAATTTGTTGACCATGAAGCTTTCGATGCTGCCGAGGCGTTGTTCGGCGCGGTCGTAAACCGCAGTGCCTTCGACTTTGCGCGATGAGATGGTGTCGCCGGTTTCGCGGGTTTCAAGGCCATCATGCGTGTCGGAAAAAGTGTCCAAAGCCATGATATTTCTCCATCGTCTGGTGATGGGAGAGAAACGGCGGCGGGGTGCAATTGATCCCTTGCGGGGGTGAATTGTGGGCGTGGCCCTGTTGGGTTGCGCGTATAGGGCGCGGAACAGATCGGGTGGTGAGCGCTTTACTGAGACATGCTCGCACAGTTGTGCGTCTTGACGGAGAGACACCATGGCCACTGCACCTGATAGCCCGCACCAACCCGAAGTTCCCCTGCCCCCGGCAGGTGATGAGCCCTCGCCCGATCGGCCGATCGAGCCCGAGGCGGTTTTGCCGCCCGAGACGATGAACATGCCGCAGGAAGATGAAGCGGCGCAGGCGCAGACTGTTGCCAATGGCGCAGTGGGGCGCGGTACGGACAATTTTGGGCTGGAAGACAGCACCAAAGTGTCTTCGGGTGAGCCCGATGACGATGTCCAGGACCTGGTCGACCATATGCAGGACATGGTGCGGTCGGGCCGGATCGACATGGGTGCGTTTCGCGATGAACGTAATGATGACGACGAGGATGGCGCATTGGGGCCATCGGGCGATTACGACTGAGGTTTTAAGTACTGGGCTATTTGCCGCCACTGTTCGGCCTTTGCTGCGAGGCCGATCGTGTATGCGGGGCTGCTCGATGGGAGGAGCACGCAATCTATGGATTGCGCCGGGCCTAGTTGGCGCTGGCCGATTTTGAAGGCGGTGGCGCCGTTGAAGGCCATGGCGCGCAGATCGGGCAGGCTGGCTGCTACAGTTTTCAGATCGCGCGGGGCGACATCCCGCAGGTTTGAGTCGAGGCTGCCGGCGCGGCTGGCGGTGGCGACGACATCCCACAGGCCGATGCCGTGTTTCACGAGCGTTGCCAGCCGGTCCGCGTAGACTAGCGGGACGAGATCGGTTCCGATCAGCGGTGACAGCAATTGCCAGAAATGGTTGCGGGGATTGGCGTAATAGCGCCGGTCGCGCAGGGATTGTGCGCCCGGGAAGCTGCCCAGGATCAGGACCCGGCAGTTTGGTTCGGCCACGAGATCAAAGGCTTCGTCGATCATGAATGGGTCCCGAAAGGGCGATTGGGATTCTGCGGGGAACTGCGCGCTGGCTCGGCGCTTTAGCCCAGATCGGCACGCCGGCGTGCGTCAATATCGCCATGGGCGCCTTTGGATGAAGGAATTTCACGATGAGCACTGTTGTTTCGGACAAGACCGCATCGCAGGCCCCGGCACCGCTGGGCGACCCGGCCGATAAATTTCCGGCGCCGCCATTTGCGAAGCAGCACCAGGCCTGGCCGGGGCTGGCTGCGGAGATGGAGCCCAGGCCGGATCATGGCGAGACCAGTTATCGCGGGTCCGGTCGGCTGACCGGGCGGCGGGCGCTGATTACTGGCGGTGACAGCGGCATGGGCGCGGCGGCGGCGATTGCGTTTGCGCGTGAGGGTGCCGATGTCGTGATTGCGTATTTGCCCGATGAGCAGAGCGATGCCGATGGGGTGTTGCGGCTGATCCATGAGGCGGGCGTGTTGGGCGTCGGGATTCCGGGCGATTTGCGCGATGAGGCAGTTTGTACCGGGCTGATCGAGCAGGCCGTCGCGGCGATGGGCGGGATCGATATTCTGGTCAGCAATGCCGGGCGGCAGCAGTGTATCGAGTCGATTCTCGATCTGACGACCGAGGAATTTGATGCGACGATGAAGACCAATATTTATGCGCCGTTCTGGCTGATCAAGGCGGCGGTGCCGCATTTGAAGCCGGGGTCGGTGATTATTGCCAGTACGTCGGAGCAGGCCGAGGATCCGACGCCCGATATCTATCATTATGCGATGACCAAGGCGGCGACGTCGAATTATGTGCGGAGCCTGTCCAAGATGCTGGCGCCGCGCGGGATCCGCGTGTGCGGAGTGGCGCCAGGGCCGGTGTGGACGCCGTTGCAGGTTTCGGGTGGCGCTTCGATGGAGAAGCTGATGGCGTTTGGCGGGAAGACTCCGCTGGGTCGGCCGGGGCAGCCGGGCGAATTGGCGGGGATTTATGTGCTGCTCGCCGAGGCATCGTCCAGCTTTACCACGGGCGCTGTTTATGGTGCTTCGGGGGGCGCGGGAAAGCCCTGACCCCCGAATATTACGTACGCGGTTTGAGCCTTGGGGCGAGCCAGATGAAGCAGGCGGCGAAGGCCAGGACGACTGCGCAATCCATGAACACGGCATTGGTGGCGAGCGTTACTGCTTCGGTCGTCACCAGCCGATCGAGCGTGAGGCGGCCGGTCATGCCTTCCTGCATGAGCATTGCCGGGGGATGGATCAGGCCGGACAATTCGGCGTGGGCGTATTTTGTGTCGTGATCCCAGGCGGTGTTGGAAATCGAGGTTGCGAAGGCGCCTGAGAGGGTGCGGGCGAAGTTCTGGAGGCCGGCGGCGGACGCGGTTTCCTTTGGGAGGACCGAGCCCATGGCCAGCGCGGTCGTGCCGACGAAGAAGAACGGCATGCCGAAACCCTGGAGAAACAGGGGCATCGCGATGTGGTAGAAATCGATACCCGTGATCGTGCTGGTGCGCAGGAACGCCATGCAGCCGATCCAGGCGATGCCGAAGCTGATCAGGTATCGCACGTCGACTTTGTTGGTCAGGCCGGCGACGATCGGTGACATGACCACCGCAAGCACGCCGAGGAAGCCTGCCGCCTGGCCCGCAACGGTCGCCGTGTAATCGAGATTGGTTTGCAGGAACAACGGGATCAGCACGACCATTGCGAAGAACGAGCCGTAGGACAGGCATTGCGATATCAGCGCGACGGTGAAGCCGCGATGGCGGAAGACGCGGAGATCGACGATCGGGTGACGGTCGGTCAGTTCCCAGATCAAGAACGCGACGAAGCCGATGGCGGCGATGATCGCGAGCGTGATGATGAAGGTGCTGGAGAACCAGTCATCTTCATTGCCTTTATCGAGCATGATCTGCAGCGCGCCGACCCATACGATCAGCATGCCCAGGCCGACGAAATCGATCGGGGCCTTTGCCGTCGGGGTTTCGTAGCGGGTGGTCAGGGCGCGGGTGACGACTGCGCACAGGATCACGATCGGCAGATTGATGAAGAAGATCCAGTGCCAGCTCCAGTTATCGGAGATCACGCCGCCCAGGATCGGGCCGGCGATCGGCGCGGCGACCGTGGTCATGGCCCAGATGCCGAGCGCGACCGAGGCCTTTTTCGGAGGGAATATGCGCAGGAGCAGCGTTTGCGACATCGGCATGATCGGGCCACCGAACAGGCCCTGCATGACGCGGAACGCGATCAGCATCGGGAGGGTTTGTGCGAGCCCGCACAGCAGTGAAAACAGGCCGAAGCCGAGCAGCGCGATGAGGAACACGCGCACGGCGCCGAAGCGCGAGGCGAGCCAGCCGGTCAGCGGGACGCAGATCGCCTCTGCCACCGAATATGAGGTGATCACCCAGGTGCCCTGCGACGGGGCGACCGCCAGATTGCCCGAGATGTGGGGCACCGAGACGTTGGCGATCGTGATGTCGAGCACCACGACGAAATTCGACAGGGCGAGCGCGAACGCGGCGATGAACATCGGCGCGCCGGTCAGCGGCGCCTCGGTTGTCGGGGCGAATACGGGGGCGGGTCCGGCCACGGTGCGTTTTCCCTAGTTTGCGCGGGTGTCGATCGTGGCGTCGACCGACAGGCCGAGCCGCAATGGATGTTCGGCGAGTTCATGCGGATCGAGCGCGATGCGCACCGGCAGGCGCTGGACCACCTTGATCCAGTTTCCGGTGGCGTTTTGCGCGGGGATTACGGCCAGCGCCGAGCCGGTGCCGCCCGAGAAGCCGACGACTTTGCCGTGATAGACGACTTTGCCGCCGTAGATGTCGGCGGTCAGTTCGACCGGTTGGCCGGGGCGCACGTTTTGAAGCTGGCCTTCCTTGTAATTGGCGTCGACGTAGGCCTGCGTGACCGGGACGACGGTCATCAGCGTGGTGCCGGCGGTGACGCGCTGGCCGATCTGGACTGCGCGCTGGGTGACGACGCCCGAGACCGGGGCGCGGACGACTGTGCGATCGAGATCGATGCGGGCTGCGTCCATCTTGGCCTTTGCCGCGAGCACGTCGGGATTGGTCTGCAGGGTCGTGCCGACATAGAGCGCGTGGTTGGCGGCGTCCTGGCCTTTGGCGGTGCCGCGTGCGGCTTGAGCCTGGGCGAGGCCGGCGCGGGCGGCGGCGACATTGCCTTGCGCGGCGGCATAGGCGTTTTTGGCGGTCGACAGCTCTTCGCCCGAGACGCCGCCGTCTGCGGCGAGTGCTTCGCGGCGAGTCAGGTCAAGATGGGTGCGCGCGAGATCGGCCTCTGCGATCGAGATCTGCGCTTTCATCTTGCCGATGTCGGCTTCGCGTTCGCCGATCTGGGCGCCCAGGGCGCCGCCGGTGGCGATGGTCTGGTTTACCTTGCGCACGGCGCTGGCGTAGTCGGCCTCGGCGCCGGCGAGCGCGATGCGCGCGTCGACGGGGTCGATGACGACGAGGATGTCGCCCTGTTTGACCGTCTGGGTGTTGGTGACCAGCACTTGCGTTACCGCGCCGCCGGTGAGCGGGGTGACCGCGGCGGTTTCGGCGTTGACGTAGGCGTCATCGGTTTCGACATAGCGGCCGCCCAGGATCAACTGGTACGCCAGGAACACGAGCGCGACCAACGCGAGCACGATGCCGAACACGATGAACAGGCGCCGGCGCGTCCTGTTTGGGGCGGCGGGTTCCTGCACCGGGGTGTCGCTGACGGCGGCGGGCTTATTGATGACGGCGGTGTCGGCCATGGGGGTCTCGTGTGATGAGGGAATGAGGGTTAGGTCGGGGTCAGGCCTGGAAGCCGCCGCCCAGCGCGCGGATCATGTCGACCCGCACGGCGAGGACGCGGCCCTGGCAATCGGCCAGCAACTGGCGGTTGTGGATCAGGGCCTGTTCGGCGGAGAGGACCGACAGGTAGGGCGACAGGCCGCCGGCGTAGCGGCGTTTGGCCAGGTTCCAGGCCTGTTCGGAGCGGGTGACCGCTTCCTGGGCTGCGGTTAGCTGGATCGCCAGGGCTTTTTGGCCGGCGGCGGCGTCGGCGACTTCGTGCACGGCTTGCACCAGGGTGTCGTCGTATTGGGCGACGGCCTGGTCATAGCCGCCGCGGGCTGCGTTGTAATTGCCGGCCAGGGCTCCGCCGGAGAACAGTGGCAGGTTGATCGCGGCCTGGCCCTGCCCCACTTCGGATCCGACTGCGGTCAGATTGGCGAGGCCGAGTGATTGGGCGCCGATGAAGCCCATCAGGTTTATATCGGGGAAGTAGGCGGCGCGGGCGGCGCCAACGCGCGCGGTGGCGGCGACGGCGCGGGCGCGGGCCGCGGCGATGTCAGGGCGGCGGCCGACGAGATCGAGCGCAAGGCGCGATGGCAGCGGGACCAGCGCGAATTGTGCTGGCGACGGCGGGGTGATCACTGCGGCGCGATCGGGACCGGCGCCGAGCAGCGCGGCGAGCCGGTTGCGGGTGAGCGTAAGCGTTTGATCGGCGAGCGCGAGATCGGATATCGCCACTTGCACGTCGGCCTCTGCCTGGCGCTGTTCGGCCACGGTATCGAGGCCGTTGGTCACGCGGCTGGTGGTCAGGGCGGCGGTTTCCTTGCGCACGTTGAGCGAGGACGCGGCGACATCGCGCAGGCCGGCGTAGCGGCCGAGGTCGGCGTAGGCGCTGGCGACTTCTGTCGCGATTGCCAGGCGGGCGGCGCGGGCCTCGATCTCGGAGGCCACGCGTTCGGAGGTTGCGGCGCGCAGCAGGGCGTGGTTGCGGCCGAACAGGTCGAGATCGAGGCTCGCGTTGAGCTGTGCCGAGCCGTTGCTATGGATGCCGCTTGGGACGAATTCGCGCGGGATGCCTTCGTTGTAGCTTTGTTTCAGCGCGCCGGCGGCGCCGCTGCCCGAGACTGTGGGCAGCAGGGCGGCGTTTGCGGTGCGCGCGTAGCCTTGCGCGATGCGCAGTTTTGCCTGGGCCTGGGCGAGTGTGGGGGAGTCCTTGATCGCTTCTTCGATCAGGGCGGTCAGTTGCGCGTCGCCGTAATCGCGCCACCAGCTTTCCTGGGGCCAGGTTGCGGTTTCGGAGCCATTGAGGCTGTCCGAGGCGACGGTGTTTGTGGCGCGCAGGGTGGGCGTGTTGCCCATCGGCGCCGGCACCGCGCAGGCGCCGAGCAGGATGGACAGCAGAAGTGCAGGCGCAGCTTTACGCGCGCCAGCCGGAAAAGGCAGGGTATGGAAAGTCATCAGGGCTCCGCTCGGGATCTGTACTGATCGGTCACTAGTGAAATCACATGCTTGACCCGTGGCTGTCAAGGACTATCTGTACGGAATGGTCACTAACTGCAGATTGCCCCGTTCCAGCCCTGATGACAGGCGCGATCACATTATCGCCGTCGCAGCGCAGGTGTTTGCCCAGATCGGCTATGGTGCCGCTTCGATGTCGACCATCGCGGCGCGCCTTGGCGGGTCGAAAGCTACGCTTTACAAGTACTTCCCGTCGAAGGAGCAATTGTTCGAGGAGGTCATGCGGTCGAAATGCGAGCGCGTGCTGGCGCCCTTGCGGGATTTGCGTGGCAGCGACGAGGAAGATCTCGAATCACTGCTTGCCAAATTTGGTGCGGCCTTCCTGTCCAAGATCTACGAGTCGGTTTCGCTGGACGTGCATCGGTTGATCCAGAGCGAGGGCGTGCGCTTTCCTGAATTGGGCAAGGCGTTTTTTCGGTCTGGCCCTGATGCGGTCGTTGAGGAATTGCGGGCTACGCTCGAGCGATTTCAACTGGCCGGGCAGATCGCGTGCGATGACCTGAGGCTGGCGGCGGGCCAGTTTCTGGGCATGGTGCGCGGCGATCATCACTTGCGGTATTCGGCCGGGGTCTGGCCCGCCCCCGATGCGGCCGAGATTGAACGACAGGCGCGGCATGCCGCGCGGATTTTCGTTTACGGTTTGCGGTTGCGTTAGGGATTCTGGTTGGTTGCGGGGGGGTTGAGCGGGCCTTTCTGGGACCCGACCCATTCGCGCCAGAGCAGCATCAGCACGGCCATCAGCGCCGGGCCGACGACAAGGCCGATCAGGCCCCAGGCTTCGATGCCGCCCAAAATGCCCAGCAGGACGACCAGGAACGGGAGTTTTGTTGCGTCGCCGATCATCACCGGGCGCACGAAATGATCGGCGATGAAGATTACTATGGCCGAGATGACGGCAACGACGATGGCGGCGGCCATGTGGCCTGCGGCTGCGAGCGAGAGTGCCGCGACGGCGGCGGCGACTACGGAGCCGAGCGGGACGGCCGAGAGCAGGCCGGTGAGCAGGCCGAGCAGTGCCGCATGAGGCGTGCCGCAGAAGAAGTAGACCAGGCCGAGCAGCACGGCTTCGCCGAAACCGACGACGACGAGGCCGTTTACCGTGCCGCGTACGGCGCGCAGCGCCTGCATTGCGACATTGCCGCCGGCGCGGCCGAACAGGCGTTCGCAGCCGTTGTGCAGGCTGTCACCCACGCGTTCGCCATCGCGCAGCAGGAAGAACAGGATCAGCAGCAGGAACACGGCGAGCACGACCCGGTGCAGGATCAGGCCGAGCAGGTGTTGGCCTTCGCCGAACGGGGATCGGCCGGTGCCGGCGCCGGGGATGTGCAGATTGCCGAATGCCTGGGGCGTGGCGAGGTGCGCCTGCCACCAGGTGGCGATTGCGGGGCCGGCGGGCAGATGGGGGAGGAAATCGGGCGCGGGCAGGCCGTGGGCGCGGACGTCCATTGCCCATTGCAGGGCAAATTTGCCGTCGAGAGCGACGGCGTGCGCGACCATCAGCAGGGGGAGCACGAAAAACAGCGCGACGGTCAGCGTGAACAGCGCGGGCCAGGTCAATCGGGCGCCGCCGGGCCAGAAGGCCACGGCGCGGTTGCGCCAGGGCCACAGCGAGATGGCGAGGATGAGCGCCCAGCCGATCGCCGGGAGGAATACGCGCAGTGTCCACAACCCGAGCAGCGCGAACAGTGCGAGGGCCACCAGCCCTGCCCGCCGCTGGCTTGGCGTCCAGGGGTCGGCATGGTTGCGCATGAACGTGCCGGGTGGCTGGATCTGTTCGCCGTTTTGGGGCGCGGGCGTGGGATTTTGGGCCTGGGGGGGCGGATTCGTTTCGGACATGACCAGGAGGTGCTACGCCAGACGCGCGACAATTGCCAGTTCGCAGCGGGTGGATGGCTTTGCGCGGGTTTTATTGGGCCGGGTGCAACGCGATTGCCGGCAAACAGCCGTTTCATCAGGCTGGGCATTGGTTTCAACTGCTTACCCAAGTGAGATAGTCCCGAGATGCCTGATCCTGTCGAGACTCAAAATGTGGCGGTAGCGGCGCCTATGGCCAGGCGCGATATGGCGGGCCGCGTGATCGGGCAGGCGTCGGACGATGCTGCGTGCAGTCACGTTGGTTCACGCACGCATGCCGCGGGGACGCCACTTTGTGCGCCGGCACCGATCGGCGATCCGACAAGTTTTGGTGCGCCTGTGGCCGCTGTGGTTTGTGCGGTGTTGATTGTCGGGGGTGTGCTGACATTCATGGGGCGTGGGCCTGGCAGGTTGATCAGGCCGCGGCCGCGTCGGCGAGGCGCGACGCAGCGGGCGCGGCGTTGGCGCAGGAGTATTGGCGTCGTGCTGGTTGTGGTGGGGGTTATCGGGCTGGTGCGGAGTTTTGGGTGATTATCGGCCATTTGCGCGGAAGCGGCGGGTTGCGTCGAGGGGGTCGTAGCCGCGCCAGCGATCCGGGTTACCGAAGCGTGATGCGACTGCGGCGGCTACTGTGGGCGCGGATTGCGCCGCGGTAAGTGCGGCCGTGCGGGCTTGATCGTTTAGGGCTGAGGCGAATGCGGGGCCGATTGCGGTTTCGCGCAGGCGTGCCAGTTCGGTCAGGGTTGCGGCGCCGAATGGGCTGGCCGGGTGCCAGGTAAGGCCGGCTGGGTCTGGGCCGTTGTGGACCTGGGCCAGGCGGATGTCGGTGGTGGCCAGATTGGCGAGCAGCGTGTGGGCGCGCGGTGACTGGTGCCAGGTGCTGCAGGGTTGAGGCAGCATTTTAACGGGCTCCTGTGGCGAATGGCCGCAGGAATTATCCGATATTCGGATTATTTCAATCGCACTTGCTGGTCAGATGACGGGGGCGCTTTTCCAGACGACTTTGCCCAGGACCGAGAAATCGTCGTCGCTGATCAGGAAGGACTGGTGGGCCGGGTTGTTCGAGCAGGGTTCGAAGCGGGCGGGTTCGCGGCGATAGCGTTTGACGGTGGCTTCGCCGCCGCTGTTGGCGATCAGGTAGACGCCGCCGGGGGACAGTTCCTTTTGGCCTGGATCGATCAGGATGAGGCCGCCGTCGTCGATCAACTGGTCCATTGAATCGCCGCTGACTTCGATGCCGAAGACGCCGTGGCCGGCCATTTTGCCGAGGACCGGCATGTGGCCGAGGGGCATTTCGATGGCTTCGCGCCAGCGGCCCGCGCCGGCGATGCCGATGACCGGGACGATTGCGTAATCCGGGGCGTGGCCAGCGATGGGGGTTTCGCGAAAGCGGGCGGAGGTGGGTTCGGGTGGGGCGAAGGCTGGTGATGGGGCGGTTTCGGCCAGGCCGAGGAGGTCGTAGATTGCGGCGGCTTCGTCGACGGTGACGCGGCGCTTGCCGGCGAGCAGTGCGGAGACGGCTGACTGGCTGGTGAAGCCGAGCGCCTGGGCCAGGTCGGACTGGCTGATCGAGCGGGCCTTCATGGTCTGGCGCACGAGGGTGGGATCGAAAGCGCGCATGGGGCGGACCTTGTTGGGTGGGTGTTGAATTGCATTGCATTATCAGATCAAGGTTAATCTGAAAAGAGAATTATATCCATTTTCGGAATATCCACTATATCCGAATATCAGATTTTGCGGTAGCTCATCCTCATGCAGCCTGATCCGCCGAGTCGCTTCCCCTTCCCCGCAAGGCGACCCCTGGCGGGAACTGATGGCGAAGCCGCAGTAGTGTCGGCTTTTTCCGGCGTTGGCCGGGTTGCATGTGTGAACGACCGTTTCCCCTCACGGCGTTTGCCAAGCCTGGCGGTGGGTGCGTCCTTGTGACGCCCCACCGCCTTTTTGTTTTTTAGAGGCGCGACATCGGGAGATTGCACCGTTGATGAAACAGGGCTCCATCAAACAGGCTGGCGACTGCCTCGACGCGTTTTGGGACGACGAGGCGGCGTCAGTGCCCCTGCCCCCGCATTTGACTGCCGATGATCTCGGTGCGGCGGAGCGGATCGCCTATCGGTTGATCAACCATGCTGCCGAGACCGGGCGGCCGTGTCCGGTGAATATCGATATCGAGGTTGCGGCCGGGTTCAATTCGAGCTCGATGGGGCCGAAGCTGGTGCGCAAGCTGGAAAGTCGGGGGTTGATCCGGGTCAGTCGGTTTCAGCGGTTTCGGCTGGTCGAGATTGTGGCGACCGGGAAACAGACTGCGCGTCATCCTTCGATGCATGGTGACAGGCCATTGGTGCGGCGGGGGGCGCGGTCTGCGTCGGCGATGGGGTTGCCGAGCGATCGGAAACCTTATGCCGCGCGCTAAGGTTCCGGGGGCGGCCGTTGTGCCGGGCCGCGGTGATGCGGCGATGGCGCGGGCGCATACGGGTGATGCGCTGGCGACGCTGGTGGCGATCATGGGCAATGGCGATGCGCCGGCGACGGCGCGGGTGAGTGCGGCCAATGCTGTGCTCGATCGGGCGTGGGGGAAGCCGCGGCAGGATTTCGAGTTTTCGAGTGCGGGGGATGCGGTGGCTGCGATCCAACGGGCGCGGTTGCGGGTGCATCGGCAGCGGGACGGCAAACCTGGGGATTCTGGCGGAAACGATGGTGTTACGGACACAAAGACTTCGCCCGGCGGTGGATAGTCCCGCGACCGATCCGGTGCTGGCTTTGGCCGATGACATTGGCGCGTTTACGGCGGATCCGCTGGGGTATGCGCATTATGCCTTTGCCTGGGGCGAAGGCGATCTGGCGGGGATGGCGGGGCCGCGGGTTTGGCAGCAGGCGGTGATGGCGGAGATTTCCGCGCATTTGTCCGATCCGGCGCGGCGGTTTCAGCCTTTGCGGATTGCGCGGGCTTCGGGGCACGGGATTGGCAAGTCGGCGTTGATTGCGATGTTGACGAAGTGGGCGCTCGATACCTGCCCGGATACGCGGGTGATTATTACCGCCAATACCGAGGCGCAGTTGCGGACCAAGACTGCGCCGGAGCTGGGCAAGTGGTCGCGGTTGGCGCTGACTTCGGCGTGGTTTCGGCAGAGCGCGACGGCGATGAATTCGACGATGGCGGGGCGCGAGAAATCGTGGCGGTGCGACCTGGTGACGTGGAGCGAGAACAATACCGAGGCATTTGCCGGGCTGCATAATCAGGGCAAGCGGATCATGCTGGTGTTCGATGAGGCTTCGGGGATTGCCGACAAAGTGTGGGAAGTGGCGCTGGGCGCGCTGACCGATAGTGATACCGAGATCATCTGGCTGGCGTTTGGCAATCCGACCCATGCAGGCGGCGCGTTTCGCGAGTGTTTTGGGCGGCATCGTGGGCTGTGGCGCACGGCGCAGATAGATGCGCGCGATGTCGAGGGGACCAACAAGGCGTATCTTGACGAATTGGTGCGGACATTTGGCGAGGATTCGAATGTTGCGCGGGTGCGTGTGCGCGGGCTGTTTCCTTCGTCGAGCGATATGCAATTTATTGGCCAGCGCGAGATCGAGGGGGCTTTGGCGCGCGAAATTCCGGTCATGGCGGGCGGTGAGCCGGTCGTGTTTGGGGTCGATTGTGCGCGGTATGGCGATGACGAGAGCGTGTTGGCGATCCGGTGCGGGAATGATGCGCGATCGCGGGCGTGGCAATCGTGGCGGGCGACCGATGCGATGCAGTTGGCGGGGGATATTGCCGTGGCTGCGCAGCGTTGGCAGCCCGATGCGATCATGGTCGATGCCGGGAATATTGGCGCGGCGATTGTCGATCGGTTGCGGCAGCTCGTGGGCGATGTGCCGGTGATCGAGGTGTGGTTTGGCGGCCAGGGGCGCGATGCCGAGCTGGAGCCGGGCATTGCGGTGCATACGGCCAACAAGCGGGCGGAGATCTGGACGCGGATGCGGGCATGGTTGCGGCGCGGGGCTATTCCGGATGTGCCGCGGCTGCGCGATGACCTGGGCGGGCCGACGTATGGGTTTGCCGCGGATGACACGCGGGTGCGGCTGGAGCGCAAGGTCGATATGAAGCGGCGTGGGTTGCCGAGCCCGGATTGGGCGGATGCGCTGGCGTGTACATTTGCCGAAGTCGTTTTGCCGCGCAGTGTGCCGAACTGGCTGGATCCCGAGCGGGTGGCGGCGATGCGTGATGGGGATCGGTATACCGAGCTGGACTGACGATATTTTGCCTGCTGCGATCCAAATGGGTTCGTTGTGCGCCTAGGCCTTGGTTGTCAAGACAGGAGGCGATGATGTGTAGCACCCCGACGATCCCGACCGTGCCGGTTCGGCAACCGGTGCAATTGCCCGATCAGGGCGCGCCGGCCGGGCCGGTTGATCCCGAGGCCTGGCAGCGCACGGTTTTGGCCGGAATGGTTACAGGGCCGCAGGGCGTGCTTGGTTCGCCGAGTGTCGCCAATCCTACATTGGGTTGAGGAGCGCTATTCGAATGACCGTGAACGCCGATATCCGCAGTCACTGCGAAGCGCGGCTGGCGCTGATGAAGAATGTGCGCAACGATTATGATGCGGAGACCGAGCAGATTGCGCGGTTTGCGCAGCCGGCGCGGTCGCGGTTTTTGCGCGGGAGCAAGGACCAGAATGGCGGGCGGCGGCGGATGTGGAACAAGACGCTGTTTGACCCGCATGGGATCGAGGCGTTTCGCACGCTGACCAATGGCATGACCAGTGGGCTGTCGAGTGCGTCGCGGCCGTGGTTTACGCTGAACCTGGCGGACCAGGCGCTGATGGAAGCCAATGGCGTGCGCGCCTGGCTGTCGGATGTCGAGCGGCGGTTGTATGCGTTTTTCGGGTCGACCAATTTTTATGCGGCGGCCAAGTCTGGCTATGGCGAGATGGGGCTGTTTGGCACCGAAGCGTGTGTGATGGTCGAGCATCCGACTGCCGGTGCGGTGTGTCATGCGCTGACATTTGGTGAGTTCTGGATTGGCTTGTCGGACGCGTTGGTGCCCGACACGTTGTACCGGGTTTGTCCGATGAGCGTGAAGCAGGCGATCGAGACGTTTGGCGATGCGTGTTCGCCGATTATTCGCGGGCTGTATGATCGGAGCCAGTACGAGGCGCCGATCGAGATCTATCATGCGATCGAGCCTGATCCGCAGTACGATCCGATGAAGTTTGGCGCCAAGCCGTGGCGGTCGGTTTATTGGGATCCTGCCGATCGGTCGGATACTTTGCTGCGGCTGTCGGGGTATAGTGAGCAGCCGTTCTGGGCGCCGCGCTGGGATGTGGTTGGCGGCGATACTTATGGGGTTTCGCCGGGCATGGAGGCGCTGCCGAGTTTGCGCGAATTGCAGATGCAGGCCAAGCGGCGAAACGAGGCGATCGACCAGATGGTCAAGCCCGAGAAGATTGCGCCGCCCAATGTGCGGCTGACGGGTGAGCCGGGGCGTGTGGTTGTGGCGACCGGGGTCGATCGGGATCAGATTTTTGTGCCTTACCAGGTGCCGTATCAGGCGGTGGCAGCGATCGGGCAGGAGATGGACAAGTGTCGGGCGCAGATTGACTCGCTGGCGTTTGCCGATCTGTTCAATGCGATTACCAATATGGCGGGGATTCAGCCGCGTACGGTCGAGGAAATTGCTGCGCGCAATGAGGAGAAGCTGACCCAGTTGGGGCCGGTGATCGAGCGGGTTGCCAATGAGAAATTGCAGGTGGCGATCGAGCGCGGGTTCGGGATTTTGCAGCGGGGCGGGTTTTTGCCGCCGGTGCCGGCAGCGCTGTCGGACAGGCCGATCAATGTCGAATTCGTGTCGATCCTGCAGCAGATGCAGCGGATGGTCGGGCTGGGGCAGATCGATTTTGACGAGGCGGTCGATGAATATGGCTATCGCGCGGGGGCCCCTGCCCGCTTGATCCGGCCCGAGCGCGAAGTGGCTGCGCTGCGCAAGGCGCGTGCGGCGCAGGCGGCGACGAGCCAGGCTTTGGCGGCGATGCCGGCGATGAAGGCGGGTGCCGATGCGGCGCGATTGCTGGCGGCGACGGACCTGGGGAATGGCGACAGTTTGTTGGCGCGGTTGTTGCCGCCTGGGTGAGCGTCGGCGCTTTTTGGGGGATTTGTGCATGAAATTCGAAGCGAGCGATGCCGAATTCCTGCTGAGCCAGCCAGAGTTTCGCCGGTTTTTGTTTGTTGCGATCCAAAGCTCGGGGATTTTGGGGCAAACGGTTTCTGCCAGCAGCGCTGGTTCCCGCGATCTGGGCCATCTTGAGGGCCGGCGGGCGCTGGGTTTCGATATGTTGATGATGGTGCACGCCGGCCAGAGCGAGGCGGTGCGCCAGGGCGATCCTGACGGGATTACCACGCTTGGCCAATGCCTGAACGAGGCGATTAACAGCAAGGGAAGCCACAGTGACCGAAGCCGTTTCCGCGACGTTGCCCGTTATGACGAGCTCCCCCACGCCGGTTAGTGTTGCGCCTGTTGTGCCAGCGCCGGTTTCGGACCAGGCGACGGTTTTGGCTGGGCCTGTGCCGATTGTGCCTGTGCCGGGGGTTTTGCCGCCGACGGCTTCGGCTCATCCGATGGATGCGCCGCCTTCGCCGTCTTATGCGCCGGTTCTGCCCGATCGCTATATGTTGGCGCTCGAGGGGTTTTCGATCGATCCGGCGCTGGTGCAGAATGCCGATCCGGTGTTGCGCGATCTTGGGCTGAGCAATGACGATGCCAACAAGCTGATGCCGGTGGCGCGCGATATCATGGCGCGGACGCAGGAGAGCCTGGTGCGGCAGATCGAGGATTCCGCCGCCGTCCAGAAGAAGGAATGGTATGACGCGTTTGTCGCCGATCCCGAGATTGGCGGGGCGCGGCGTGGGGAGACCGAGCATTTTGCGGCCAAGGCGCTCGATGCGTTGGGGTTTGGCGATGGGCATCCGTTTCGCAATGCGTTGAATGCCAGTGGGTTTGGCAATCATCCGGATTTGATCCGGGCGTTTCGGCGGCTGGGTGAGCTGGTTGGTGAGGATGGTGGGTTGGTTCGGCCGATGACTGCCAGCACCCGGGTTCGGCCTGTTTGGGAGCGGTTGTATCCTGATGATGGGCGCTGATTTCGAATCGTTAGCGCGTGGGGAGAGGCCCCACCCCCGGCCCCTCCCCTGAAGGGGAGGGGGGCAGGTTTGCATCACTTTGAAGTTTTGAATGTGCGTTGGCGTGCCTGGCTGGGTGCGCCGGCGGCTGAAGGAGCGACCGATGCCGGCCGCATCGCGCCCTTCCCCCCTGCATTTGCCGGCGTTATCCGTTCCCCGCGGTCTTGCGGGGATTTCCCAGGGAGACTTGAGCATGGCCATTCTTGGCAGCACGTACTGGAATCTGATCGACGTTCTGAAAACCAGCAGCGATGGCATCGGCGATGTGGTCGAGGCGCTGACTCAGCTCACGCCGTTCATGAAAGATGCCAACGTCATCAACTGCAACAGCGGGACCGAACATCGGTCATCGATCCGCACCGGCCTGCCTTCGGTTTCGTGGGGCGCGCTGTACCAGGGTATTGCGCAGTCCAAGGGCAATTATACCGAGGTCAAGGATACGACCGGGTTTGTCGAAGGGTTGTCGAGCGTCGATGAGCGGCTGCTCAATCTGAAGCCGGCCGAGGCGGCGAAGTTGCGGCTGGTCGAGGGCCAGGGCTTTCTCGAGGCGATTGCGCAGACGATCGAGAGCGCAATCTGGTATTCCGACGTCAAGGTGAACGGCAAGCAGTTTCACGGGATGGGGCCGCGGTTCAATTCGCTGCAGAACCCCAATGTGGTCAGCGCGGGGGCCACGGGATCGAACAATGCGTCGATCTGGTTTGTGACGCATGGCGATGCGCAGACTTCGATTGTCGTGCCCGATCATATTCCCGGCGGGATCCAGCGCGAGGATATGGGGCGCCAGCGGGTGCTCGATGGGAACGGCAATCCGTTTTACGTCAAGGAGGAAAAGTTCACGCAGCATGTCGGGCTGTGCGTGAAGGACTGGCGGTATAATGCGCGGGTCTGCAATCTCGATGTGCCCAGTGTGCTGGCCGGGTCGGTCGCGCTCAATCCGCTGATGCGCCATGCCTATTACAAGCTGCAGGGGCGGCGCGCGTATCGGGTCGAGGCGCAGGGGCAGATCAGTCCGGGGCGCAGTGTCATTTATATGAACCGCACTTTGCTTGAGGCGCTGGATGCTGAAGGCACCAACAGCCGGTCGGGGGTCGACAATTTTGTGCGGCTGACGCCGATGGAAATCCAGGGCGAGGAAGTGATGACCTGGCGTGGGATTCCGGTGCGTGAGTCCGATGCGCTGCTGACGACCGAGACGCTGGTTTCGTAACCGACTTACGTCGGCTGGGGTTTCGTAATCGCCTTTTCCGGATCGCGCGCGGCGCGGGCGATCCGGCCTCCTTTAGACAAGGGAACATTTTTCCATGATCATCGACACTTCGCTCGTGTTTAGCGACCAGCAACTGGTGACCGTTTCGGCGCCATCGACCAATACCATCGATCTTGGCGCCACGGGTACGCCGTACGCGGCGACCAATCCGCTTGTGCGCGATATCGGCCGGGGAGATCGGCTCGATCTTTCGGTTTCGGTGAGCCAGGCTTTTGCGGGGCTGACTTCGCTGCAGGTTTCCGTGCAGACTTCGCCTGACAATGTGACGTGGACGAGCGTTGATACCGGGGCGCCGATTGCGGCGGCTTCGTTGAGCGCGGGGTATATGTTTCGTGTGCCCAACCTCGTCGAGAATGCGGCCGCGCGGTATTTGCGGCTGTATTATACGGCGGTCGGGACTGCGACGCAGGGCGCCGTGAGTGCGGCGATTGTTGCGAGCCGTCAGACCAATATCGCGAGCGGTGCGGTCTGATGGCTTTGATGCCGCGCTATCGCGCGAGCGAGGCGATCTATCTCAGCAATGAGCGGCGGCTGATTGCGGAGGGCGAGACCTTTGCGAGCGACGAGATTCCGGGGCGGGCGTGGATTGCGCTGGATGCGCCGGATGTGGCTGCGCCGGCAAAGCGCGGGGCGGCTCCGTCCGCGAAGTGATCGCTTTTCGGGGGGATGCGGGGCGCCGGCTGGTTGGCGAACCGCATCGCCTCGGGGTGATCGGCTGCGTGTTTTTGAAAGGGCTATTCGGCATGGCGACGCTTGACGACATCTGCAACATGGCGCTGGCCGAGATTGCTTCGGGGCCGATTACCGATGTGAGCGACAATTCGATCGAGGCGCGGGAGGTTGCGCGGTTTGCGGGGCCTTTGCTGGCGGAGGTGTCGTTGTGGTCGGACTGGAGCTGGGCGGTGACGCGCGGTGTTTTGACCGAGACCACCAATGACCGGCCGGCCGAGTGGGCGCATGCTTATATCGTTCCGGTGAATTGTGCGCGGCCGCTGGCGATACGGCAGGTGCAGGACGATGCCCGTTATTTGCCGCTGGGTGGGCCTTATCCGTTTCCGGTGCAGGATAGTGTGCCGCTGGCGTTTCTGCATGAGGGCGGGGTGATTTACTGCAATGTTTGCAGTGCCACGCTGGTTTATGTTGCGACGTTGACCGATGCGGGTGCGTTGCCGCCGCTGGTGGCGCGGGCGTTTGCACTGGAGCTGGCGGCGCGGGTGGCGATACCGATCCGCAAGGATACCGGGCTTGCGCGTGCGGCCGGTGCGGCGGCCGAGCTGGCGCGGGCTCGCGCGATTGCCGAGGATTATAACCAGCGTGTGCGGCGGCCGGTCAGCTATGTCAGCGAGGCTGCGTTTGCGCGGGCCGGGATCGGGAGCGATCTGTGACGGTGCGGATTCCCCAGGTCAATTTCAGCAAGGGCGAGCTTGCGCCCGAGTTGTATGGCCGGTTCGACGTTGATGCGTGGCAATCGGGATTGCGCCAGGCGCGCAATGTGATCGTCATGAAATATGGCGGCGTGACGAAGCGGCCTGGCACGCGGCTGGTGGGTAGTGTCGTCAATGCTAGTGAACCAACGCGGTTAGTTCTGTTTCAGTTTTCGCTGACCCAGACTTATGTGCTGGAAATGGGCCAGGGGTATATGGTGCCGTCGGCCATGGGCGGGCGCGTGCTGCAGGGTGAGCAGCCGATTACTGCGATTACCAATGCGCCGAGTGCGCAATTGACGATCGCGTTCAATGGGTTTGGCATTGGCGACCTGGTTTATATCGATGGCGTGCTTGGCGGGATGGGCGCGGTGCTGAATTATCGCACCTGGACCGTGTTGACGGTGATCGATGCCAATACGCTGACGATCAACGCCGACACGTCGGGTTGTCCGGCATTTTCGGGGTGCACTGGTGGGACCGCCAATGTGTCGCCGCCGATTATCGTGCCTCCGCCGACTGTCCCTCCCCCGGCCGGGACGGTCGTGACGCCGACCGTGTCGTACGGCGGTGGGCTTGGCCCAAACCGTTTGGAGGATTGATCCGATGGGAGCTTCGCGTGTGTGCGTGGTCGGTTCGCCCTACAATGGCGTCGAATTGGCCGATATCGATTATGAGCAGACCGCCGATACGCTGTATCTGGCGCATCTGAACCATCCGCCGACCAAGCTGGTGCGCGCGAGCAATACCAGTTGGACGTTTCAGACTGTGCAGTTTGCGCCGACGATTGCGGCGCCGGCGACGTGCACTGTGGCTGCTACCGTGGCGGACACGGATTCGGCCAATAGCGGGTTGAATTTTTTTCCCGAGACGGCCATTTATTGCATTACCGCGGTGGATGATAATACCACCGAGGAAAGCCAGGCTTCGTCTACCGCGAGCGCGTATAACGACCTGACATTGAAGCGGAATTACAACAGCCTGGGGTGGCCGGCGGTTGCTGCGGCGACGCGGTACAATGTTTATAAGGCTAATAACACGCAGTTTTATGGATATATTGGGACGACCAGGAGCACGACGTTTATCGATGACAATATCGGTCCGTCGTATGACCAGGCGCCGCCGCTGGCCAACAATCCATTTGCGGTGGCGGGCAATTATCCGTCGACGGTGACGCTGTTTCAGCAGCGGTCGATCTGGGCGCGATCGACCAATGTGCCGCACGGGATATGGGCCTCGAAATCCGGGCTGATCGAGAACATGGACTATTCGACGCCACTGCGCGCCGATGATGGCATGAGCTTTGCGATCATGGCCGGGCGGGTCAATTCGGTGAACCAGTTGACGTCGACCACGTCGTTGCTGGCGCTGACCAGTGACAGTGTGTTCGACATCATCGGCACGGTTGGCGGCGGGCCGCTCGATGGGACGACGCCGCCGGCGATCCAGCGCCAGGTCGGGCGCGGGTCGGCGCGATTGCCGCCGCTGGTGGTCGACAATGTCGTGTTTTACGTGCCGTCGATCGGGTGTTCGATCCGTAGTCTGGGGTATGATTTTTCGATCAACGGGTTGCGCGCGAACGATATTACGATCTTTTCGCCGCATTTCTTTGAGGGGCATACGATCGTTTCGTGGTGTTACAGCCAGGAGCCGCGGTCGCTGATCTGGGCGGTGCGTGATGATGGTGTTTTGCTGTGTTTTACCTGGGAGCAGGAGCAGAATGTCTGGGGTTGGACCGCGTGCGAGACTGCCGGCACGGTGCAGTCGGTGTGTTCGATTACCGAGGATGGCGAGGACCGGGTTTACCTGACTGTCGCGCGGACGGTTGCGGGGCGGACGCAGACTTTTGTCGAGCGGATGGTTTCGCATTTGTGGGATGCGGTGGACGAGTGCTGTTTTCTGGATTGTGCGGTGTCGGCGAGTTTTGAGGTGCCGCAAGCGAGCTTTTCCGGGCTGTGGCATCTGGAGGGATGTACCAATGTGGCTGGTTTGGTCGACGGTGTGCCTGTTGTCGGACTGACGGTTACAGATGGCACGGTTACGTTGCCGGTCGGGATGGGTGGCGGGTCGAATGTGTCCTTTGGGCTGCCGTATGACGTCGATGTCGAGACGTTGCCGTTGCGGATTACGGTGCCCGGGTCTGGATCGAATATTGCGCGGGTGCAAAACCCGGCGCAGGCGGTGCTGACTTTGCATGACAGTGGGCCGGTCAATGCCGGGATTGGTAGCGCGGATCTGTTTCCTGTGCGGCCGTTGCCGACCGATGATCCGAATGCGCTGTTTGACGGCACTTATATCGTGGCGATGGACAACAAGGTGCGGACCGAATGCACGGTCTGGATCAATCAGACGTTGCCGGTGCCGTTTACGTTGTTGGACGTTGCTGTCGATCCGGTGATCGACGGATGAGGCGTGCGCGTTCGCTCCGGCTGGTGCCGGGGCATCGTGACCATGTTTGCGGTTTGGCGCAGCGGTTGCGCGCTATCGATGTGATCGAGTGCGAGGCGATGGGGCGCACTGGGAGTGCGGCGCTGCATCATGGGCTGGCCGCCAGTGCGCAGACATGGACCGCCATGATCGGTGGAGAGCCGCAGGCCATGTTTGGGGTTGTGGTCGAGAACGCGGCGGGGGGCGATGCCGTGCCGTGGTTTTTGGGTAGCGACCTGGTTGCGCGGCATGGGCGGGCGCTGATCGAGCACGGGCCGGCGGTTATTTTGGCCATGCATCGCCATGGCGCAAGGCTGCGCAATTTCGTGTCCTCGGACAATCGGCAGGCGATCCGCTTGCTCGAGCGCTGGGGATTTGTCGTGGAACACGAGCCTGTCGTGATGCGCTCTGTCGCGTTTCGGCGTTTCATCCGGGAGATCATGTGATGTGTGCGCCAATTATCGCCGCGGGCCTGGGGGCTATCGGCACGGGTATCGGCACGATTTCGGCGATGAACCAGGCCAAGGCGCAGGCGGCGGCGGCCAACGCCAATGCGGCCGCGGAAAGCAATGCGGCGCAGGTCGGGCAGCAGAACATGCGTGATGCCGCCTTGCAGCAGTATCGGCAGATGGCGGCGGTGAGTGGCGAGCAGAATTTGGCGGCGGCGGCCGGGGGCGATGCGATCGGGTATGGCACTGCGGCCAATGCGTTGAAGGATACGCAGATCCTGGGGCAGGAAAATCTGGCGCGGATTTATACGCAGGGCAATCAGAACCTGATGGGGTCGGATATTGCGGTTGCCAATGACCTGGGTCAGGCGGCGGCGGCGAACAATCGTGGGACGGCGGCTCTGGTTGGTGGGCTCGTCAATCTGGGTTCGGGGTTGGTCAGTGCCGGGTCTGGTGCGGGCTTGAGTGGTGGATTTGGCGGCGGATTGTCTTCGGCGGGGTCTGGCAGCGTTGGTACGGCGTTGGGCAGTGCCAGTCAGTATGGTCCGTTCAAGGCGGGGATCGGGTTGTGATGCGCGCGCCGACGTCTATTTCGCCGTCTGCGCCGGTCGAGGCCTACAAGGCGCGATTCTGGGGGCCCGGGACATTGTCGCTGGGCAATACCATCGGGCAGGCGCTCGCCGTGGGTGGCGCTGTTTTGAAGGATTCTGCGGCTACGCATTCGGCGATCCGGGCTTTGAGCGATGATACGGCTGGGCGGGCCCGTGCGTTGCGTGACAAGGCGGCGGTGACCAATCTGGTCGATGTGCATGGTGATCTGACTGGCGGCGATGCGGTGGCGGCACAGCCGCAGGCGTTGGATGAATTGGCGCGGATCCAGGCGGATAGTCAGGCCACGCTGGGCACGCCGGGGATGATTGCGGCGTATGACCAGCAGATGGGGCCGGCGATCGATGATGCTGCCGGGCGGATTACCGGGCATGCCTTGCGCCAGGCCGTGGTCGAGCGGGCGGCGGTTGGCGATCAGGAATTGCGATCGGCGCAGCAGGCTGCTGGCGATGCCTGGCAGGATCCGGCGCGTCTGATCGGCGGGTTGAACACGGTCAGGGACCTGGCGGCGGATCAGGTGGGGGACGCGGCGGATCCGGAGGACCGGGTGGCGGCGATGCGGTCGGCGGTTGGCGGGGCGGTGGCCAATGCGGTGGGGCAGGCATTTGCTGCGGGGGAGCCGGAATTTGCTGCGCATATCATGGCCGGGTTTGGCGATACCTTGTCGCCGGCGGCGTATCAGTTGGCGGTGGCGAAGCTGGGTCAGGCCAACCAGGCGCAGCGTATGGCTGGGATATTTGGTGAGGCGGCGGGGGGCACTTCGCGCGTTGATCCTGTTGAGGGTCCGCCAGGCACGGTGGCGATTGACGCGCCGGCTGGGGCTGCGGTGCATCCGATTGCGGGGGGTGTTGTCAACGCTGTCACCGGGGCGCCGGACAATGCGACTGTCGAGATTTTGCATCCTGATGGTAGCAGCTCTGCCTATGGCGGGCTCGGCATGGCGGCGGCTGCGCCGGGTGATATGGTGACGCCGGCGCATGTGATTGGTAGCGCGAGTCCGGTTGTTACGCTGGCGGCGAATACGCCGGGGGGTGACGCGATTGATGCGGGCCTGTTGTTGCGCAATGCGGGGGGAGCGGGCGCCGTGATCGGCGGGACCGAGCAGCCACGTATCTGGGACATGCCGGAATTGTTGGGCCGGATTGCGCAGCGTGGCGATCTTTCGCCTGATGACCAGGCGCTTGCGGCCAATTTTGCGCAGCGGCGCATGGCGGGCGATCATGCGCAGCAGGCGGCCGGCGATGCCAGCGCGGGGCGTTCGGTTGTTTCGCTGTTTGCCGCAGATCCGGATGGTGTGCGGCAGGTCGCTGATTTGCCGCCTGATGTTGCCGGGCGGTTGAGTCCTGCTGCGCTGGCGCAAGTCGATGGTGCGTTGCGCAAGGTGGCGCAGGCGACGACTTTGCCCTCGCCCGATAGCGCGCCCGCGCTGCGGCTCGAGTTGCAGGCGCGGCAGGCGCCTGGCGATTTTGCGCAGCGCAATCTGGCGCCGTTTATTGGGGAGATCCACCCCGACGATCTGGCGCTGTTGGCTTCTGGCCAGGGGGCGATCGCGGCTGGGTTGCCGGATGTTGGGCTGCCAGATGGCAGGGCGGCGATACTCGATGCGATTGCGCGGCACGAGGTCGTCAACTCGGCCGTAGTGCCTGATGATTTTCTGCCCTTGGTGCAAAATACGTCGTCGACGATGATGCGGCTCAATCGGATTGCGCCCGATGACCGCGCGGCGATCGACAATACTGTTGCTGACGCGATCCAAAGCCAGGCCGGTCAATCCTAAGACAGGGTCGCACGGTTTTGCCGCACGACTGACGCGCGGTTTCACATTCGACCGCTGTCTTTGCGGCGAACATCCACCACCCCGGCAGCAACCACTTCGATCCAGGCGGATCGGGGACAAGGAGCGACGCATGGCCGATCTTATCACGCCCGATCTTTTGCCCGGTATCGGCGGAAGCGTTATCAAGAAGCGCCTGGTCGATATGGGCGATGGCACATTTGCCGAAATGACGGTGACTGCGCTTGCGGCCAGCACGAATGCCGTGGGTACGGTGAATATTGGGTCGCTCGGCGGTGCGGCCACATCTGCGAACCAGACGCTGGGCAATGCGGCGCTCGCATCGCTGTCTGCGCCCTATGCTGCGGCGACATCGACGCCGATTGTGGCGACGATCAACGACACTGCAGCGCATACGCTGGGGCCTTTTGCGCCGCAGCTCGCACGCGAAGTCTGGATGACGCTCAATGCCACGGTCTTGGCTTCGGGGACTGCGCAATTGCTGCGTTCGACCGATGGCGGGGCGACCAAAGTCGGCTTGACCGCGGGGGGGCAGCAGATCGGATTTTATGCGTTCAGCGGCGTGACCGGCGCGATCGCGAACGAGATCCAGACTGTCGAGACCGATGCGGCTGCGACCTATTTCATCTCGATCACCCTGACCGCTGGCACCGTTGCCGTGCGTCTGGCGCAGTAAGGAAACGCGTTATGGCAGGATCTGGTGCAGCATTTTCGCGGGCCACTAGCGCGCTGGGGAAGTCCCTGACGCTGGCGAACGGGCTGGCTTCCCAAGCAGCGGGTGCCGATGGGGCATCGCATGTGGCGTCCAACGATACCACGGGCGGTTCGTTGTGGAATTCCATGGCGGGTTTTATTGCTGCGCTGCTTGGCGGGCAGGTTACGCATTCGCTGCCCACGCGCGCGCAGATGGCGCGAACAAAGTGCCGGTTGCGATTTCGACGATATTGACGAGCGGATTTGCGGCGGCGGGCGACGGGGGCGGCGCGACATTTGTCCGCGCTGCCGGGCCGTTTGGCGATGGGGCGAGCTTTCAGAGCCTGGACGGTGCCTGGTGGCAGTTGTCCGTGCCGGTGATCAATCCCGCGCAATTTGGCGCCAGGGGTGATGGCGTGACCGATGATACGGCTGCGCTGCAGAACGCGATCAATTTTGCCAAGAATATTGGTTGCGCGATGCAGCTATTTGCTCAGACTTATTTGCACACGTCGTCGTTGAATTGGGGGAAAGCCAATCCCTTTGACGGCAAGAACCTGAAGGTTTTCGGTTCGGCGCTGGGGCATACGCGATTTGTCGCGGCGATGACCGAAGCATATCCGGCGCACGATTTTACCAACCAGATCGGCGGCACGATCGAGCACATTACATTCACGTCGACCAGTGGCAGCCAGCACACCGTGCTGATGCTGTTTGCCGAGACGGTCGGCACAGGCATGAACCAGTTCAACATGTCCGACTGCCTGGTGCAGGATTTGAGTGACGTGTCGAAGTACGCGATATTCGGCCTGACCGCGGACCAGTTCATGTTTGAAAAGTGCAGTGTTTTGGCGGCCGGCGCCGGCACGCTGGGGGCGGTTTATTTTTCGATCAACAATCCTGCCGCGATCGTGAGCAAGTTTTACGCGATTGTCGCGTCCAATGCCGATGTCACCGTTTTTCAGGCGTATTTCTCGGCATTTGGATGCAGCAATGGCCCCGCCTTGTGGACGCAGGCTTATAGCAATGTGAACCTGTTTTCGGTGTATGCCGGCATTCAGGGCGTCGGTGGCCACACCAAGGGCATATTCCGGTTTGGCGGGTCGCTGGTCGGCGGATATGGCCGCGAGACATCGATCAACATGCTGGGCTGCCGCAGCGAAGACAACGGGCAGTTGTTCGCCAGTCCGCTTGCAGTAGCCACAGCTTCGATTGCGCCGGGAGCGGACAGCGCGACATCGGTGATGACGGTGTCGGCGACAAGCGCCGGCGCGATCGCGGTTGGGCAGTTGCTGTCGGGCAGCGGCGTGGCGGGCGGGACTACGGTCCTGGCCAAGCTGACCGCGACGACATGGCAGGTGTCACAGATCCAGACCGTTGCATCGACCACGATTTCTTCGGGTTATCTGGCGTCGCCTGCCATCTTTATCGAAGACTATATTATCGAGAGTTATTTTCAATGCACGCTTGGCAGTTTTGGCGGTGCGTTCGGTGGGCCCGGCAGTCATACCAACAGCGAAGTGAAGGCCGCCATCAGTTACGGCGCGTTCAGCAATGCGGGTACTTTGACTGGCGGGAAATTTCATTTTTCGGCGGGCAACAATTCTCTGGGTAATTTCGATTTCGTCGGATCGAGCCAGTATACGCTGGGCGGTCGAGTTGGCGCGGGGTATCCGGCGCTTTATGCCGCCGCGGGGCCGACCGCGGGGGGATTCGATGACCTGCATATCGATGTGCCCGGCTATGGTTTTCAGCGGCGGGTTTCTGCGACCACGACGCTGATCTTTGGCGATGCTACGCCCAATAGTGCGATCAATTTCCGCATCAAGCCGAGTGGCGAAACGGGGGTTGCCAACGTGGCGGCCTATACCGGCGGCAGCGGGTTGCAGACGATTTTTGCGCCTTCGTTCAACCCTTCGTACCTGACATTTGAGTCCGCCGGCACGGCATCGCTTTGCCCGGTCAATGCCGACACCGTGCTGACCGGGACGTTCAATGCGGCATGGGCGGCCGGTGGCGAGATGAAAGTCGTCATGAACCAGACGGTCGCTGGGGTGGCCAGGACGGCCACGCTGATCGACCTGGCGGGAATTCCCGCGCAGTCGGCGAGCGCCGGGTGGAAATTGACCGTGAAGATGATCGGCGGCGGGAACTGGTTCGCGATCAGTACGCTGGAGATTTTCGGGTCTGCGCCGATCAGCGCGATCCAGCAATTCAATCTTGGGTCGCAGGGGTTCAGCGCGACCGCGGGGACCGACTTTACGCTCGACGTGCAGGTTTCGAACAGCGGGTCCAACCCGCTGGGCGCGGCCGTGTTCTTCGCGGTCGGATGATCACGATGGTCCCGCCAACACACATCGACCTGCAGCGCGACCTGGGCCGCGTCGAAGGGAGCCTGTTCGCCATGGAACGCGATGTCTATGAAATCAAAGGGATGCTGAAGGATATTTCGGACCGGTTGGCGCGGATCGAAGCTTCGGAGGCGGAGCGCAAGGGTGCCTGGTGGACGCTGGCGGCGATCGCGACGGCAGTCGGCGCGATTTCGAGCGCTGTCGTCGGGCATTTCTGGAAATGACCGCGCGCAGTTTTACCGACGCGCTGGCGATTGTGCTGAAGGAAGAGGGTGGCTATGTTGATGATGGGCGCGATCCTGGTGGCGCGACCAACCTGGGCGTGACCGCGCGGACATGGTTTTCATGGTCGGGGCGCGCGGCGACCGAGGCGGTGATGCGCAACCTGAACGCGGCCACGGTCAGCCCGCTGTACAAGGCCTGGTACTGGGACAAAGTCGGCGGCGACAGGCTGCCTGTCGCGCTCGCGGTTGCGGTGTTTGACTTCGGGGTCAACGCCGGGCCTGGCGAAGCGGTGAAGACGTTGCAGCGCATTGTCGGTGCGCCTGCCGACGGGATGCAGGGCGAAACCACCAGTCGGGCGATCGCGACGTATGCGGGCACGATTGGCCTGGCGAAGCTGATCGACCGGTTTTGCGACGCGCGCCGCGAATTTTACCGACAGCGAACCGAGTTTCCGGTGTTTGGCAAAGGCTGGCTGGCGCGTGTCGATCGTATTGAAAAGGCGGCATTGTCATGGGCTGGTTGAAGGAAGTGATCACCGGGCCCGACAACCAGACCGTGGCGATCGGGCGCCTGATCGGCATGGCGATCGCGATCGTTTTGATCCTGGTATTTCCGACATTGGCCGTGGTCACGACGACGATGGGCCTGGTCAGGATCGAGACCTGGTCCGGGCTGTTTTTCATCCTGCAGACGTACATCCCGCTGATCGTCGCCTCTGTCGGATTCCTGGTCTGGGGAACCAACGGCACCGAACCGAAACAATCATCCAAGGAGCCCGACAATGGCTGACGAACTGATCCCGGTGCTGTCCGGGTTGAGCAACTATCCCAAGCGCCTGGTGGACAAGGGCGATGGGAGTTGGGCGGAGCGGATCGATGCGACGCTGTCGATCGGCGCGGCGGCCGTTTCGTCGTCCAACGGCTTGCCGGTCGTGCCCGGCTATCTGCCGCCTCAAGCCTGGACCGGCGCGGCCATCGACATGCGTGCCTATGGCTCGGTCACGATCATTTGCACGGTTGCGCCATCGGCGGGCTCGGTCTCGGTCTCGCCCGATAATGCATCGGATTATATCGGCCAGACACTCGTGCTGAACACTGCGGGCGGGATTACCACCACGGCGAATGTTATCGCCACCGGGGTTTATGCGCTTTCGGGGCGCGCGTGGGTCCAGGGCGCGTTTACCGGCGGCACCTGCTTTATTTCGGGAGGCCAGTGAGATGAGCGATTTTGTCGCGCAGGGACTGGCGCTTTCCGTTGGCAGCAAAGTGGCCAGTGCGCTTATGCCGCAGGGCAATGGGCCGATGTATCGCTGCATGGAAATCGGGGATTCCGAAATCCAGTTGCTGGGCGATGCGCGCAACAATGTGTTTGGCGTGGCGGATAGTACGGCGCAGCTCGCCATGGCGTCGAACGGTGCGCTGCTGCCGATCCGCAATGGCGGTGTTGGCGGGCAACCGTCGCCGGTTGTGGCCGCGCGTTGCATTCGCGATATGCAGCGGCACATGCCGGACATCGTCGGGTTGGGCGTGGGTACGAACAATTTCGTGATCTTTGGCGATACCAATGGGGATGCCAATCCGTTCACCACGCTCGCCGCCGATATTGCCACCGTCCATGCTGCGGCAAAGGCGATCGGGGCGTTTTTCTATTTGCGCAACATGCCGCCGCGGGCCGTCACGCCTGCGGATCTGACGTTTGTGCCGCAAGGGAACGCGATTATTGCGGCCTATGCTGCGGCCAATAATGTGCCGCTGATCGATGTGTATGCGCTGGTCAATGATCCGGCGAATCCGGGTCACTGGCTGCCGAACTATTCGTCGGACGGGACGCATCCGATTGCGCCGGTTTCGTGGCTGATCGCGCAGCAGATCTGGGTGGTTATTTCGCCGTTCCTGGTCGGTTCGGCGCGGCAGACGGTGCCGCAGCAGGATGTGGCCAATCTGCTGTTTACGCCGATCACGCTGTATGGGCTGCCGGCGAATACATCGGTGCGCGATGCGCTTTTCCGGAATTACAGGACGTTTTCGCAGAACGGGTATTCGTTTACGGCGCCGTGGTGGGTCGGGACGGCGTATACCGGGAATGGCGCCGCGCCCACCGTGACCGCCACGATCGCACCCGCCGGCGGGGTCAACGGCAATCTGTGGTCGGTGACGGCCAGCCCGAATGGCGCAGGCTCGGTCGTGATCCAGTCGGCGCAAGGCGGCAAGGCGATCGACGTCACGCGGTATCAGGGGCGGCGCATTCGCGTGTCGTTCAAGGCCAGGGCCAGCGGGTTCAACACCGACAACACCAATGCCTATCTGGCGGCGAACAATGACGTGCCGATCTCGGCCTGGGGATTGACCTTTGCGTGCAAGGACAGCAGCGGCGCCACGATCGGATCGTTGAATGTGATCGATCCGATCGATAGCAGCGCGTCGCTCGGCCAGGCATCGACGCTGTCGTTGCGCACCCAGCTTTTGACGTTTCAGAACGGGTCGAGCCCGGGCGGTTGCTATGATTTTGCGCTGTGCCAGTTTCATTTCGAGATGAATGTTCCGGCGGGTGCGATCGAGCTCAATCCTTCGTTCGATATCTCGTTTCTGGCGGGGGCTGTGACGCCGGTGACGATTGGGCTGGCTGAATTCGCGGTTGTCGACCAAGGCGCGGCCGAGGTCGGATTGCCGTATCTGCCGATGCAGAACATCGCGAAGCCGTGGATGGACATTGCCGGTGCCAAGACGCTGTCTACGGCCGAGATTCTGGCGTGCGGGTATTACCGGCTGAATGCGGCGGGCGCAGCATTTGCGTTTACGCTGCCTGCGGCCAATTCGTGTCGGGGTGAGATGTGGACTGGCAAGAAGGTCGATGGCAGCGCCAATGCGGTGACGATTGCCCGCGCCGGGTCGGACACGATCGATGGGGCGGCCACTGCGGTGTTGTCTGCGCAATATGCCACGCTTCGTCTGGTTTCGAATGGGTCTGGCTGGGATGTGATCTAGCGGCTGATATCGGACATAAACTTTACGACGAAAGGACCGGCGATGATTGATTTCGTAATCGTGGGGCATTGCGTGTGACCGGCCTGGTTGGCGCTCTTGTGCCTGCGCCCTTGTCGCTGGCGCTTAAAGTCGGGCCATATGTTGCGCTCGGGGCGGTTTCGCTGATGGCCTGGCATTTCGATGCTCGGGCGGTGGCCAATGCGGCGCTGGTTCGCACGCAAGCCAGCGCGTTCGAGCAGGCGCAGGCGATCGCGACGCAGACCGCCCAGGCCGCATTGCAACACCAGCAGGCGGCGTATGTTGTCAAAGCTACGGAGGCTGACAGTGCCTATCAAACCCAACTGGCGGATGCGCGGTCTGCTGCTGATGCTTATGTCGCCGAGCACCGCGTGCAGCCCCAGGCCGTTGCAGGTGATCGCAGCAGCGCCCCTGCCCCCGCCCAGGGTGGCAGTGCCGGCGTTCCTCCAGGCGTGTCCGCCGACGCCGTCGTGGTATCCGCCAGTGACGTGCAAGCCTGCACCGGCGCAACCGCATACGCTTTGAGCGCGCATGAATGGGTGGCGACGATCAATCCCTGATCGGATGGGCGGTGTGTGCGAGTTGGTGCGGGCGGCCGGAATTGAACCGGCACGGGCAAAGCCCAACGGATTTTCTTACCGACTTCGGCTTTCGCCGCCACCGATCGAAATCGATGTTCGTGGTCTGGACTATCCCTTCACCATGCCCTTCACGAAGGGGTTAGGTGCTGCCCGTCTAGTCTCTACACCTTCTTCCGACAGAAATCCGTCGGAAGCTTGGCTCGGGATTGCCAGTTTAAAGGGTTCCCCGAATTTGAGCAGTTCTGCAGCGCAGGTTTCCCCGCGCGCACCCAAGCGCTGATATTACTCAAGTCCGCTGCGTCTACCTATTCCGCCACGCCCGCACACCGGAGGGCCTATATCGACAGACGCGATCCGCGCCAAGGGGCTGTTTCGTTTCAGGCGACTAAAGCCCGGCCTCGATCGCCATGCGAATGGCGTCGGCACTGGTGCGCACGCCAAGGGCTTTCAGCACGGCGGCTCGGTGCAATTTCACGGTTCGCTCGCTCAATTTCAGATCCCACGCGATCTGTTTGTTGAGCTTGCCCGCCGCGATACATTCGAGAATTTCCCGCTGCCGTCGTGGCAGCGCGTCGATTTTTTCCCGGGCGATACTTGCGCGCTGTTTTTGTCCTTCATGGGCCTGGGGCGTCAACTCGATCTGGGAGCCAAGAAAATACTCGAGTTCGCCCTCACCGTCGAAAATCGGCGCGATCATCACCGCGTTGCGAAATGCGGTGCCGTCTTTTTTGTAATTGAGGATTTCGACCATTACCGGAACGCGCGCCGCAATCCCCGTCCGCAATTGTTTGGACAAGTCCGCTTCGGTATCCGCGCCGCGCAGAAATCGGCAGTTGCGACCGATGATTTCGGAATCGCTGTAGCCGGTCAACGCAACGAACGCCTGGTTGCAGGCGACGATGGGATTATCGGGCAGGCGCGGATTGCTCAGCACCGCAGCCACAAGGCTGTTATCGATCAACGCGCCAATTGCCATTTCTTCTCCCAACCCCAGTGCGAGCGAACGCGCGATTGCCCTTAGGACCATGTTGTCCAATAGCGGCTGACAATCGATCCTTAGAACACCACCAGCAAAAACCAAATCCGTCCGCCGCGATCTGCTCGCACCGGTCAATGTACGCCAATCCTGGCGCGATTGACGTTAAAATGCGTTCAGACGAGGTATGTTGCCTTTGTACGTCAGAATTTGCGCCCCGGATGCAGAAAGGGACAGTCGGCAATGAATTTCGCGGACGCCCGGAGCGCAACGTTTGCCTTGTCGAGGCGGTTTTAGCGTGGGCCATGTTGCCATCGTTGGAGCGGGTATGGCCGGGCTGTCCTGCGCGGAAACGTTGGGCAAAGCGGGTATCAGGACTACGCTGTTCGACAAGGGGCGCGGGCCGGGTGGGCGCATGGCCAGCCGCTGCATCGAAACATCGCAGGGCACGGCCGAATTCGATTTTGGCGCACAGTATTTTACGGTGCGCGATGTGTCTTTTGCCGAGCAAGTGCGCCGTTGGGAACGGGCCGGTCTGGTCGCGCAGTGGCCCGCTGCAGGGGCTGACGCCTATATCGGCATGCCGACGATGAAGGTCGTGCTGCAGAATTTGTGCGCCAGCCATAGCGTGCATTTTTCGTCCCTGGTCAAAGGCCTGGTCCGGCGTGGTAGCCAATGGCAATTGGCCGGTGCGGCCAACGGCGACGAGGTATTTGACACTGTGGTACTGGCGCTACCCGCGGAGCAAGCCGCGCCTATCATGACTTTGCATGATTTCGACCTGGCCCGCGCTGCGCTCTATGCCCGATCGCAGCCATGCTGGACCGGCATGTTTGTGTTTTCAGAACCGCTGGCGCACGAGACCGGAATACTTCGCGATAGCGGGATCATTGCGTGGGCAGCCGGCAATCGCGCAAAGCCGGGCCGATCGGGGCCCGAAGGCTGGGTGGTACAAGGCGGGCCGCGCTGGTCTCTCGAACACCTTGAGCAAACGCCGGACGATATCGGGCCACACTTGCTGGCGGCGCTGGCAGGGGAAACCGGGGGCACGCTGCCCGACGTGATAGGCCAGTCGGTTCACCGTTGGCGCTATGGCCTTTCAGCCGGCACCGGCGATGGCTGCCTGTGGAACGAAACGTTGCGGCTTGGTGCCTGTGGTGATTGGCTGGTTGGTCCGCGGGTTGAATCTGCGTGGATATCTGGACGCTTGCTCGCGGAGCAGGTGATTGCGGCCTCCTTGCTCGCGGCAGTTTAATGACCGCGACTCCGGTGGGCAGTTTAGGTGCCTCCGGCGGGCAAGGGCCAAGGGCCCTTGCATCCCGTTACCGTCCGCGTTGGGGTGTTTGTTCGGCGGTGCATCCCGCCGTTGCGTCGGGAGACAATCCACTCGCTGCGCGGCAGGATGCAAATGCATAGCCAGCGCGCAGTTCAAGACGGTAACGGGTTCCTAGGGCAATGGCCCTAGGCCGCCGGAGGCCCTTAACAAAACCGACAAGTTCGCATCATTGGGCATGAGTCGCGCGCGCGATGCATTCGCACGCTTGATCGCAATGCCAGACTGGGCAAGGGTCAGCGCGGCCATTCATGGAGCGCGCGGCAATGCCGAAAATCAAACTCAAACTTCAAGTGCTCTGCGACGACGCCATCGCGATTGGCCCAGGCAAGGCTGATCTGCTCGATCGCATCATGGTCACCGGCTCGATTTCGGGCGCCGCGCGTGACATGGGCATGAGTTACCGGCGCGCGTGGCAACTGGTCGACGTCATGAATCGCTGCTGGCTTGATCGCCTGGTCGAGACCAATCCGGGGCGCGCCAGCGGTGGGGCGCGCGTGACCGAATTGGGCCAGAGGGTTCTTCAGCGATATCGCGCGATGCAACAGAGCATCGAAATCTGCGCGACTGACAATGGCTGGTACGAATTGGCAGCCGTGATGCGCCCCGCCCCGCTGGCGCATCGGCCTGGCAATGCCGCTTTGCACGATTGAGACGCGGCGCGCTGCCGCGTCTCAAACCAAACTGGCGACGCTGGTCCCCAGTTCTGAGAAATAGCGCGCCATCGCATCGGCGGCCTTGTCGGTCAGCGTGATGAAGGCGCGCCGGCGATCGGTTTCATCGTCGACCCGCTGCAACAGCCCGACATCGGTCATTTGCCCGATCCAGCGCAGAGCCGTCGTCGGCGGAACGCCCGATGCGATGCACAGCGATGTCACTGACACCCGGACGTGTTCGACGCGCGCCGCGGTCAGGTCCAGCAACATGTCCCACGCAGGGTCGGCGAACAGATCGCCTTCGAAGAAACGCGCGCGCAATTGGCGTTGCCGGATGATCTTGCGCACCAGGCGTGGATCGGGAAGCGGCGGGCGCGACGCCCGGACCAGACGGTCGCTGCTGCCATCGAATTGCGGATCGAGCTTTGTATCGGTTTTTCCCGCGTAACCCGAGCCGCTGTCGAAGCGAAATGGCCCCGGTGCCTCTGTCGCGCCATGCGACGAAATCTGTTAAAGCTTGTGCGCGATCTGGCTGACCTGTTCGGTCAGGCGCAGCAGGCTCAGCCGGTCCTCTTCCGACAATTCGCGCACACGATTGCCGCTGCGCGCAAGCACCCGCCCCAGCGCGATCACCCGATCTGCCCGGCTGGGCGTGACTAGAATCTGCACATCCGCCTGATCGAGGCATCCGAACACGTCGTCCAGCGACCCCATCGAAGTCGACACGAGCAGGTGCGACCCGGATTTCGACGCACGCTCGTCCAGCCGCGACAACGCCGCCAGTTCCGCACCGTCGATCACCGGGCAATCCACCAGCACCAGGTCAGGCAAGGCCGGCGGATCACCCGGTTCGAGCAATCGCGCAAGATCGGTCATCTGCGCAACGCGCAGGCCCGCAGCCGCCGCATCCTCAGCCATTTCTGCCCGCAGATAGCCGCGATCGGCAAATATGGAGATGGCAAGACCGGAGCGGGCGCCAAAGCCCTGCCCCGAACTGGATCCTGAACCCGGATCACCACTTCCGTAGTCGAATTGTGATGCCACTTGCCCCATATCCCGTTCAATCCTTTCGCGCAGGAACGCGAACAAGAGTGGAACAAACGGCTATAAGGTCAACTACTGATACCTCGAAATTGGATCAACGGATGATCAATCGAGGAACGGATCGCGCACCAGAATCGTGTCCGCACGCTCCGGCGAGGTCGAAACCAGCGCCACCGGCGTCTCGATCAATTCCTGCACGCGCTGGATATATTTGATCGCCTGCGCCGGCAGATCGGCCCACGATCGCGCACCCGCTGTCGTCCCGTGCCAGCCGTCCATCTCTTCATAGATCGGCTCGACCGCGGCCTGTTCCGCGGCATGGCTGGGGAAATAATCGAGCACTTTGCCGTGCAGCCGATACCCGGTGCAGATCCGCACTTTGTCGAACCCGTCGAGCACATCGACTTTGGTCAGCGCGATCCCGGTCACGCCCGAAATGGCGCACGATTGCCGCACCAGCACGGCGTCAAACCAGCCACAGCGCCGTTTGCGCCCGGTCACAGTCCCGAATTCATGCCCGCGCTCGCCCAGCCGCTGCCCGATCTCATCGTTCAGCTCGGTTGGAAATGGGCCGGAGCCGACGCGCGTGGTATAGGCTTTGACAATGCCCAACACGAAGCCGGTCGCCGCCGGCCCCAGGCCCGAGCCCGACGCCGCGGTACCTGACACAGTATTCGACGACGTAACAAACGGATACGTCCCATGGTCGACATCGAGCAACACACCCTGCGCGCCCTCGAACAGGATCCGCGCGCCCGCCTTGCGCACAGTCTGCAACCGTTTCCACACCGGCTGCGCAAATTGCAGCACATACGGCGCAATCTCGCGCAGGTCGGCAAGCAAGGCAGCCCGATCGACCGGCGGCTGGCCGAACCCGGCACGCAAGGCATCATGATGCGCGCACAACCGATCCAGTTGCGCATCCATCGCGTCGAGATGCGCCAGGTCGCACACGCGAATCGCGCGACGGCCGACTTTATCCTCATACGCCGGGCCGATCCCGCGCCCGGTCGTGCCGATCTTGCCCGATCCCGCGGCCGTCTCGCGCAATCCATCCAGATCGCGGTGCAGCGGCAGAATCAGCGGGCAATTGTCCGCAATCGCAAAATTTTCGGGCGAGATCTTCACGCCCTGCCCGGTCAGCTTTTCGACTTCGGCTTTCAACGCCCACGGATCGAGCACCACGCCATTGCCGATAATCGACAGCGTGCCCGTAACGATCCCCGACGGCAGCAGGCTCAGCTTGTACACCTGGTCGCCGACGACCAGCGTATGCCCGGCATTGTGGCCGCCCTGAAACCGCACGACCGCATCGGCCCGGCTGGCCAGCCAGTCGACGATCTTGCCTTTGCCTTCATCGCCCCACTGGGCGCCGATTACGGTAACATTTGCCATGGGTACAGATTATCCCCTGCCGGGTGATCCGCAAGGCGCCCTTCGACAGGACTCGGCGCCGCGGATGGAATGGGAAAACCGGACGTGCCGGCGTTCGACTATGCGCGGCGCACTACGGGGCAACCCGCCGCCAAGTCAAGGCCGGTCTCCCCGACAATTCAGACTGTGGCCAGCCCAGCCCCGGTCAGGACATGGCTACACCCCAACGCCACCGCGCTGTCCGCCTCGGTCAGGGCGGCAACCGTACGCCACCCATCGCCGCGCAACCGCGCCGCCGCGTCGCCATCATGACCCAGAGGCAAAAACACGCGATCCTCCACCGGCTCTGCATCGGCGAGCAAATCGATCAGGGCATCGGGAAACAATGAAAACCCCGTCGCCGCTTCGCCGCCGCCATTTGGCCCGGCAATGCGATACGTCCCGCCGCGCCCCAAAATCCCGCGCACGCCCTGCGCATAGACTGTAAAGCCAAACCACGACTGGTACTCAAACCCGTGTCGCTCGCTCGGATCGAGCGTCAGACGCGCCCGCCCGCCCAGCCGCGCAGCAATTTCGCGCAAAGCCGCGATCCGCCCCGCCAACACGCCATGGCTGTCGAACTGCGCCAGCCGCTCGATCGCGCTGTCGAAATCGCCGGTGGCATACAGCAGTGGCACATAGGCCGCCCCGCCCGCATCGACCAAACCGCCCGCATCCTTGGTATCCAGCTCGCGCCGCACACCCTCGATCGCATCGGCCGGCAAAGGCAAAGCCTGCGCCGCCAGAATATCGACCAGGTCGGGAAGCGTAAAATCCACACTGACCCCGGTCGCGCCTGCCGCAGTCAAAGCCTCGATCGCCATCGCCACGATCTCGCTCGCCGCCGCAACGCTGTCGCTGCCGATCACTTCGGCCCCGCATTGCAATTTCTCGCGCGCAGGATCGAGCCCGTCGCCCTTGATCAGCATGACCTGCCCGGCATAACACAGCCGCAATGGCCGCGCCGCCGCCGCCAGCCGCGACGCCGCAATCCGCCCGATCTGCGGCGTGTGATCGCCGCGCAGGATCAACATCCGCAAACTCTGCGGATCGACAAACCGAAACATCCGGCGCGACCGGATCCCCGCCATCCGCGCGCCCAGCGTTTCGTCAAATTCCACCATCGGCGGCAACACGCGGTCATACCCATGCCCATGCATCACCTGGTGCACCGCGCGCATCACCCGCGTCGCGGCGGCCGCCTCACGCGGCAAACGGTCCTCCAGCCCCTCGGGCAAAAGGTCGGGCTGGCTATTGCTGATGGCGCTATCGGTCATGCGCAGGGCCTTTAGCCGGATTGTGCGGCAAAGGGAAAGGGCCTCGCTCCAGCAAACTGCCAAGTCGGCAAGCCAGGGCGTAAACACATCTTAATCGCGCCCTGCCACAATCCCGCAATGCTGATTCCCGGCCCGAAGCTCAACACGCTGTTCGCCAGCCGCTGGAAAGCGCTCGCCTGGGGCGCGGGCGTCCTGCTGACCGCCTATTGCTCGATCCCCAGCCGCGAGGAAAGCGACCAGACAGACCGCATCGCACCCTCCGGGCAAACTGCCCACGCCGCATCACCCTGGGCGCCAGATCCGAAACCGGCAGCGCCCGGAAATTAGCCGCCGGGCGCATCGGGAACACGCCGCTTCAGTTTGCTATCAGCAGATCGTCATTGCCGACATGGCGCAGCAGGCGGTAGCCCGGCGTGACACCCAACACATCGGGCGAAAGACCTGATATCCATACATAATTCAAACCATCAAAATGCATCGAAGCCAGCACCTGGTGCAATTTGACCTGGTCGACCGCGCCTTGTGGGCATAGCGGCATCAGATTTTGCGTGCCGTCGTGCCAATGCTGGTCCAATCGCGGATCGCGCACGCTGACAATGTCCGCGTTCATGACCTGAAACAGCGACCCGGCGAATGCATCGCGGCGGGTCACCGCATAGGACCCCAGCTTTGTCTCTGGGTTCAGCCGCCACGGGAAACCGCAATTCGGCCAGACATAAATATAACCAAGGCAGCTGCCACGAGCGACATCGTCGAGCAGGGCAAGCCGTGCCTCGTACTGCGCGCTTTGCCGGACCCAATCCCAGGTAACAACGCCAAGCCGAGCGGTAAACAGCGCGAGACCGAGCATGACCAGTGCGCATTCCCGGCGGGCGTCAGCGGACGGGCGGATTGAAAGCACCAACAGCATGAGCGCAACGGGTGCGCACCGCAGATCGGTCCCCCAGGCATTGAAAATGGTAATCGGCGCAGCAAGCGTGGCGCCCGTCAACAGGACGCCGCCAAGCGCCAGGCGCAGCTCGAATTTGCCCTTCCCTGCCGCCCAGGTCGCGACCGACGCCGCGATCAGCAGCGCGGCCAGCAGGCCGATATCAAACGGCTTGCTGGTGCCTTTGAATATGCTCGCAAATACGATAGCCTTGTTGGTCAGAAAATCGCCGTAAACAAATCCGCTGGAATGCCCTTGCGCGCCCGCGCGCCACAGCACGAGCGGAACCAGCGGGACGAACAAGGGCCAGGTCCGGCGTATCGAGCGGCCCAGATCAGCCATTTGCCGCAAACCTGCCAGCTCCTGTCCGGCCGCCAGGACCAGAAGGATACCCCAACTGCCCAGATGCGCCGTCCATACCATCAGCGCGAGTGCCGCCAGCCAGGCCTGCCGATACCATTCCCGCTCGGGCCGTCGCATCATCCATGCGGCAACGAACAGCGCCAGCGCCGTACCCAACCCAAAATTCTGAAACCCCCACATCCACGCCTGGTTGAAGATGAGCGGCAGCGCGATGAATGCCGATGGCGCAATGCGGCCATGCGCCGCGCGCGACAGCGCAAACAGACCGCCCGCAGTCAAGGGCGCGATCAGGCCAGCGACCAACCGTACCGCCGTTTCCGTGGAAAGAAACGGCGAGAGCAGGAGCGTACACAGATCAACGCCAAGGTTCGCCGTCCAGCGCCAGTGGACAGAGAACAAGCCGTCGATGGCCGGATTATGACCGATTTCGGCCATGATGTGCTGCCGCGCCATATGGCTGGGCATGTCGGTAAAACCGGGTATCCGGGCAACGGCGACCGGAATTATCGCCGCCACCACCGCCAGCAACGCCAGGACAAGGCTCTGGTTACGACGAAATTGCAGGATGTTCTGCAACATCAAATTGGTTCTCCGGCAAAACAGACGAAGTAGCGCCTAAACCTTACCAGCCGGTTGGCGGATCAAATCCGCCATGACTAGCCCGTCTTTTTCACTGCGGCCACCTGATCATCGTGTCCCGGAAATAGGGTGCAGCCCCCCCATCACGGACACGCTGACTTCCCCTGAAAGATATGTATTGTGACACCGCAATCGGGGGCGCCGAAATTCGGGGGTTGGGGGTAAATTTGACACGGAAGTTGACGTATTCTCCCGCGCTGGACGGGCTGCGGGCGGTTTGCATATTGTTCACGGTGTTCAACCACATCAACGGCACGCCGAATTTCATCAATGGCTCGGTCGGCGTCGATATCTTCTTCGCGCTCAGCGGCTTTCTGATCACGATGATCATTGCCGACAACACGCTGGAAGACCTCGTGCCTTACCTGATTCGCCGCGTATTCCGCATCCTGCCCGTCTATGACCTGGCGCTGATCGTCACGGTTGTCCTGGCGCTGGTCAGCGCCCGCCTGCACCTTGGCGATGCACGCTCGGACCAGTTGCGCGGGATGCTGCTGCCCTCGATCTTCTTCTCGCGCGAACTCGCAAGCGCGCCGACCCTGTTCAAACCCGCGTGGACAGTCGGCATCGAGGAGAAATTCTACCTGGTCTGGCCGCTTGTCCTGTTGCTTTTCTGCCGGTTCGATCTGCGCATCGCCGTGGCCATCGGGATCGTGCTGGTGTTTTTGTACTTCAACAACCCGTTTTTCATCCGCGGCTATGGCGGCATAGCGTTCGGCGCCATCGCCGCCCTGGTCTATCGCCGCACCGGGTTTTCGATAAATTCTTATGTCGCCATCGCCTTGGTCGCGATCGCCTACTGGGTCACGTTGCAGGGCGATCACCTCATCTGGAACCTGGGCATATCGTTCAGCGGCGCGGTTCTGGTGTGTTCGCTTTATGCGCGACCTTCGCTGATCAAAACGGCGCTCGGAACCAAGTGGCTCGCGCACCTGGGGCAACTCACGTACACGATCTACATGTTCCACATTCTGGTCTTGTTCGCGGTCAAGATCGTGCTCGGCCGACTGCACCTCGACGCCTGGTATGTGGTTTTCATCCTCGGCTACCCATGCTGCGTGCTGTTCGCCGAAATCATCCACCAGACCTTCGAAAAGCCGCTGATCGCTTACGGCCGCGGGGTTGCAGCACGCCACCGCGCAAAATCCGAAGCCAAGAACAGCGCCTGATCCTCCCCACGAAAACTCTCAGAGCAATCACGGTGCGTCCGATTTAGGAGTAAAAGGCCGCCCCCAGCAGGATACCATCCTGCCGGGGGCGATGACCTTAGAACTCCGCGCTAAATCCAAAGGTATAAGTGCGCCCCGATGTCGTATAGACTTCGATACGGTCTGCAGGGCTGACCGATTGCTGGATCGGCTCGTTGGTCAGGTTGATGCCCTCCACGATCAGGCGCATGCCCGGCCGCAGATTATAGTGCGCCTGCGCATCGACGTTGTTGGTCGCGCGATAGCCGTCGCCGGCGTTGTTGATGTCGCTGCCCGCGCCGGTCAGATAAGCGCTGCGATAGGCATCGGAAACGCGAACGCCCCAGCGATCATCTTCATAATACAGCGTCGCGTTGGCCGCCCATTTCGACAGATTGTATAGCGGCAGGCGCAAAGGCACGCCGTTGTAATAGTTCGTCTGGTGCCCGTCGAACCACGTACCATTCGCGACCACGCCAAGATGTTTGAGCGCGCCGGGCAGGAATGTGAAATCGTGCTGGAACGCAGCCTCGATGCCCTTGATATCCGCGCCCGGCCCGTTGATCGGCCGCGTGACCTGGAACGGGGTGTTGCCGTCCTCACCCTGGATCAGCAGCGATTCCGGCAATCCGGTCTCGCTATAGGGAATGGTCTGCGTCGATGAAACGATGAAGCTGTCCATTTTCTTGTAGAAAAAGCCCAGCGACGCAAAGCCGTGGCGGTCGATGTAATATTCGGCCGAACCCTCGACCGACGTCGCGGTGTACGGCGTCAGGAAGGGGTTGCCAAAGCTGACCGAGCCGCCGCCCGGCCGCGTGGTGATCGACCCGGCCGCAGCAAGATCGCTCAATGCCGGCCGGTTGACGTTACGGCTCGAACTGAGGCGCAGCACGACGTCCTTGGCAACATCCAGCGCAACATTGGCCGACGGCAGGAGCTTGTGGCTGTTGGTGCGCACCACGACCGGCGTCAGCCCCGCCGCCGTGGCAAGATGGCCCGACGAGCTCAAATCGGTCGAATAATAGCGAAGCCCGGCGTTGGCACGCAGACGCATCCCGCCCACCATCGTATCGAGATCGACCTGCCCAAAACCGGCCAAAGTCCGCTCGCCGATGCGATAGTCGCTCCCGGCCTGAAGGTAGGACGCGTTCAGGTTGGTGGGATCGCCGATCAGTTGGTAGACCCCGGCGACATTGCCGACGATATATTGAGTCAGCGTATTGGGCGCGACAGTCTGCTTCAAATCGTTGGGGATCGCCGTATCAGTCGGAACATTGTGAAATACCTTGTTGTTATACTGGTACGCTCCGTTGATAAAATGCTTGAACTCGACCCCGGTCTGAAAATGTATCGTGTCGGACACCACATAATCCGCGTCGAGCTTTCCATTCGCATACTGGCTCGAGATAGCGTTTTGCTGAACGTCCAGCCGTTGCAGCGCCCAATTGTTCGGATCGGTCAGGTTCGAACCATATGTATTGACCGGAATATTCGGGCGATCGTCAAAGCTGAACGCCGTGTTCTTGGATTCCATAAACACCTTGTCGAACACTGGCTGGGCAAAATCCGATTCCTCATAACCACCCAGGCCGTGGACCGTCAGGCGATCGGTCGGGTTCCAGGTTGCATTCGCGACGCCCTGGTAAAAATTGGTGTGGTTTTCGATGATGTGATGTTCGCTGCGCAGATCGATCCCGGTATAGCTCGCCGCGCGCAGCGTATTGGTGCTGTCGATATCCGCCGACTGGATGACCTGGCCACCCGTGATCGCCGTCCCCGTCAGCGCATTGGTGCCCGCGCTGGCCAGCGCGTAATCGTTCCGATGATCCCACAGGCGTCCGTAGAGCAGGTCCACATCGACCTTGAAGGTCTTGTCGGGCTGATACTGCAACGACGTGGTTATCCCCAACCGCCGGCGATCGGTGAACCATGTCGACGGCGATTCCGCCTGCGGTTCATAAACGCCGCCGATGAGTTTCGCGCGCGTTGCCGCATCGATGTTCGGACCGATATTGTTGGCGCCATACGTGGTCAGCCCCCAGCCCCAGTTGCGATACCCGAATTCGGTCGTCTTGATCTGGCTATAGGCCGCCGAGACCAGGATACCGAAATCGCCGAACCGTTCCGACACCAGGCCGACGACCCGCGGCGTGACCCCGCCGGTGTACTGGTTGTTCTGGCCCTTGACCGAAAGCACGATTTTCTGGCCGGCATAGTCGAACGGCTTTGCGCTGAACAACTCCACGGTGCCGGCGATCCCGCCTTCATCCTGCTCGGCCGAAAACGATTTCTGGACCGAAACGCGGTTGAACAATTCGGACGCAAACAGGCTGTAATCGAACGACCGCGAGCGCAATACGCCGCCACGGTTGTCCATGCCCGACGCGGTATTGCCCAGCACTTCCATGCCGTTCAACTGGGTCCGGGTAAAATCCGCGCCCAGCCCGCGCAGCGCGATCTGCCGCCCTTCGCCGCTGTCACGCGTGATCGCGATGCCGGGAATGCGTTGCAGCGATTCCGCCAGGTTCAGGTCGGGAAACGACGCAATATCCGTCGCCAGAATGTCGTCTTCAGACCCCACCGCGCCGCGCTTCAACCGCTGCGCCGCGGCAAGGCTCATGCGATAACCCGACACGATGATTTCGGGACCATCGCCTGCGGTCTCGAGGGGCCGCGCCGGCGCGGGATCGGATGACGCAACGCGCGCCTGGGTTTCGTGCACGGTCGCTTTCAAGGCAGAATCCGGCGAAGTCTTGAGCACCGCGATCCCGCCGGTCATCGACGCGGCAAGCCCTGTTCCGCGCAACAGCTGATCGAGCGCGTCGTGCACCGCAAACGTGCCATGCACGCCGCCAGTGCGACGGCCCGCGAGCGCCGCAGGGGCAGCCACCACCTGAACACCGGTCGCCTGCGAAAATCGCGAGATCGCGCTTTTCAGGTCCGATGCCGCAATATCGAGATGAATCCTGGATGCCGTACCGGCGTCGCTGGTCCTGGCGATAACCGGTTGCGCCATGACCGGCGCACACAGCGCCACGGCCAATGAGACTAACGATATACCCTTTGCACAAGTCATGAAATTTCCCCCGCTGTGCGCAATCGCACCACGAACGGAAGACGGGACCGAAACCAAATCAGGACAAATTAATTTTGTTACATTTCAAAGTCATTTATCTTGCAGTTCTGTTGCACTGCCGCCGACCGCAACCAGTTTTAGTCCATCGGCCTGGTTTATGACTTTGAATCCATAGGCTGTACCGATTGCACCAAGTAACTGTTGCGCATTATCGAGTTTGAAACGACCAGCCAAAGCGATCCCGCCCAGCTTTGCCGAGGGCGACTGGACCACCGTCCCGCCATGGCGGTTCAGCGCATCGACCAGATCATCGAGCCGCATGTCGTCGGTATCGATCCACCCGTCGTGCCATCCCTGCAGCGTCGCATCGAACCGCGTCGGCGCGGTCGCCGCATCGCCGCCGCTATAATGCGATCGCCACCCCGCCGGCACCTCGACACGCGCCTTGCCCGCGCCAACTCCGCCAAAGCTGACCCGCCCGCGATGAACCTCCAATATCACGGCCTGGCGCGTCATATCGATATTGAACGCCGTCCCGAGCACCCGCGTCTGCGAACCGCCCGCATGCACGACGAACGGCCGCTGCGGCTGGTGCGCGACGTCGAAATACGCCTCGCCGCGGCGCAGTTCGACCAGGCGCTGATCATCCGCCAGCGTCACGTCGAGACTGGTGTCCCCGTTCATCTCCACCATCGACCCGTCGGCCAATTGCACATTGCGCTGTTCACCGCGCCGGGTTTCGAAATGCGCCATCGCCGGCCCCGTGATCGAATGCGATACCTCGCGCCACCCACCGATCCCGACCACCACCGCCAGCAAGACCGCAACGCTGGCCACGCCGGTAACCTGGCGGCGGCGCGCACGCTGCATCGCCAGAACATCCGCGTCGGACAGGCGGCCCAGATCAGCGCTCGAGGCCAAAGCCTCGGCCAGCGCGGGATCGTCGAGCGTCGTCTGGACATCGCCAGCGAGCACCGGCGCAGTCGCCGACCTGTCCGGGTGCAGCGCCCACTCGGCCGCCTGACGCAGTGCAGCGTGCCGGTTCATGCGCGATCCCCTAAGGTCAAGCCGCGACGTTCGAGCGCATGCCGCAAATCCGCCAGCGCACGGGTGCAGTGCTTGTCGACCGCGGCTTGGCTAAGGTTCAGATCGGCCGCAATCTTTGCCCCTGGCACACCATCAAGCCGGCGCCGCATGAACACTTCGCGACGCAGCGGCGGCATCGCCGCCAGTGCCTGCATCAGGATGTCCACGCGCTGCCGATAATCGAGCACTTCGTCCGCGCGCGGCAAAGGACACGCAATGTCTTCGGCCAGTTCACCCGCCGGCGGGCTGGCCTGACGGCGGCGAAAATGGTCGTGGACGAGATTGCGGGCCACGGCAAAACAGAACGCGCCAACGTCGGCAACCGGACGCTTGAGCCGATATTCGTAAAGCCGGACGTAGGTTTCCTGGACGATGTCCTCGCCGTCGCTGCGGCTGTACAGCCGCCCTTCGACAAACCGTCGCAGTGCGTGGCGGAGTTCCGCCTCGTCATTATGGGTGCGCAGCAACGGTCGCAATTCCATCACAGTCCAGTCGTCATGGCTGCTGCGCCAAATCCGGAAGCCAAAACTGACAGGGTCATCGGTTGCCTTTCCGGTTCCGGAGTTCTGGGATTGTGAGCCCGCTCCCCAGGCCTCACGCCCGGATGATTCTCACCAGGCTGCCTCGGCACTAGTCAGATTTGGTGAAACGCCCATGACACTTCCCGCGCCATTGTGACAATTGTAACATTGCTACGCCAAAGACCGGGCGTCCCCGAATATCGAAGGAACCTGAAATGCAGTGGGCTCGCATATTCGCGGCACTATGTGCGCTGGTCGCCAGCACCGCGCCGTGCCACGCCCAGACCCGGCCGCTGTTCAGCTTCGGCGCGATTGCCGACGCGCAATACGCCGCCGAACCGGATGCGCCCCCGCGCCTGTATCACACCGTGCCAGCCAAACTTGCCGCCGCCGTGGCCGATTTCAATCACCAGAAACTCGCCTTCGTCGTCCATCTCGGTGATTTCATCGACAAGGACTGGACGAGCTATGACGCGCAGCTCGGCGTCGCGCATGCGCTACACCACCCCTGGCATTTCGTGCTGGGAAACCATGAATTTGCCGTCGACGACGCGCACAAACCCCTGGTCTTTGCCAGGCTGGGCATGCCCGCGCGGTACTACAGCTTTGTCGCGCACGGCTGGATGTTCATCGTCACCGACGGCAATGACCTGAGCAGCTACGAATGGCCCGCGGGCTCCGCCGAACAACAGCACAGCCTGGCCCTCCATTCCACGCTCTATGCCGACAAACCCCTGTGGGATGGCGGGATCGGCGCGGCCCAGATGGATTGGATCGACAACCGACTAGCCGAGGCCGATCGCCGTGGACTGAAAGCCATGCTATTCTGCCACTTTCCGCTATGGCCGGAAAATCCCCACAATCTGTGGAATGCGCCCGCAATGATGGCACTGGTCGAACGCCACCAAAGCGCCAGGATCTGGCTCGACGGACACAATCATGACGGCAATTACGGCACCCACGGCGGCGTCCATTACGTCAATCTGAAGGCCATGCTCGACACACCCGAAACGGCCTATGCCAGGCTCGACGTATTCGCCGATCGCGTCGAACTGCACGGCACCGGAAGGCAGCACGACCTCACATTGCCGTTTCGCTAAGGAATCAAAGCTGATCCCTGGCCACAGCGCCCGCAGGTCGAAACCCATACGTGGCAAGGATCGCCTGCGCCGGCGCGCTCATCAAATAGGCGGCCAGCCTGTCGGATGCCGCACGGCGCGCAGGATCGCCCGCCTTGGTCAGCACAGTCATCCCAAAGGCAACCGGCACCGCTAGGTTTGCGGGCAATTCCACGCGCGTAACGCTGGTATCGGGCGTCGCATCCGAACTGCTGCAGAAACTGACCATCATATCCACCCCGCGCGCGGCCATGCTTTCCGCCGCATTGCGCTTTACGACCGGAGCCCCCACCGGCGCACCGCCCCCGATCTTGTCTTTGGCTTTCAGAATCGCCGCGGCCCCGGGGTGCAGCGCATCAGCCCGATCGAACACCGCAAATGCATACTGCCCGGATGGATCGTTCTTCGGATTGCTGCTGCCGAGCCGCACATTGGGATCAAGCAACCGGTCGACGATATTGCCGCCGGTCAACCCAACTCCAGGCACCGCAATCGCGCACAACTGATTGAGCGCGAACACGACGGTCGGCGTCCCTTTGCCCTCGCGCGTCAATTGCCGCGCATAGCCCATGTTCGCCGAAACGAACACATCCGCCGCCTCCCCGGCCTCGATCCGGTCAAGCATCAGCCCGGCCGAACCGGCCACCTCAACCACAGTTTCCCCGGTCTCCTGCCGATACCGCGCAAGGATCGCGGTCAGCACGCCCTTGGCACTACCCGCCGAAAACACCGTCAACGGCGGCGAAACGCCCTGCGCCGATGCAGGCAGCGCAACACAAAGAGTGACCGCCAGCATCGCCATGCGCCCAACCGGGTTAGACACCATAACCGCCATCCTTATCGTCAAAGATCGAAATCGATACTCGCCAGGAATGTGCGCGGCGCCCCTGCAAACGCAGTATCCGCGCCATTCGCCCCGATCGCGCTCGCATCGGCGATCGACGACCAGTAGTGCTTGTCCGCAACATTGGTCACGTTCAACCGCAGCGTCTCATGATGCCCCCACATCGCCAGCGCCTTGCGTACGCCCAGGTCGAATGTCGCATACGACGGCGCATAGAACGTGTTGATGTTGTTCGCCGCGCGGTCGCTTTCATAATGGAACGCCGCCATCACCGCGAACCCATCGGCCACGCGCGGATGGATATCCATCGCGATGTCGCTCTTCCAATGCGGCACACCGATGATCCGCTGGCCAAAGCCATCCGCCACCGACGGGATCGCCGCCTCCAGCCGCGCATCGATATAGGTCACCCCGCCAAACAGGCTGACATCGGGCGTCATCGACCCGGTGCCAAACAGTTCCGCGCCCCAATTGCGCTGCTCGCCGATCACCTCGAACACCGACTGCGTGGTGTTGAGCGCAATGTCGGTCGCATAAGGCTGCGTCATCCGAAACCCGTCGAGCGTCACCAGGAACGCCGGGTTCACCTGGTACTTGACGCCGGCTTCGGCTTCACGATCGCGATAAGGCGACAGGTATTGCTGGTAATTGATGTCGGTCGTCGTCGCCGACTGCCCGCCCTGCTCGATGCTGCTGGCATATGTCGCATACAGCGTAACCGCCGGGATCGGCTTGTACGTCAGGGCAACCGTGGGGCTCAACAGCCCGTTCTCGTCATTGCGCGAACCCGGCGTAAACGCGGTCGTCGCCCCCGACGTGCCCGTCGCCGCGACAAAGCCATAGCTCGACGTATGCAGGAACGAGACCGAAAGCCCGCCATGCAGCGCCAACTGGCTGGTCAAATGCATCACATCGCCAACCACGATCGCCTGCGCAAAGCTCAGCGCAGACCGGTAATCGCCGCTGCTCGTCGGGCTGACATTCGGGCAGACATTGGTCAGCACCGTCGGCGTTTTCAGATTGCCATAACCCAGCACCACGCCATACGCGCCCGCCGCGTTGCAATTCGGATTGGCCGCAATGCCATTGACATTGGTCTTGGCCGGCGCGCCATTGGCCAGCCCGCTATACGATGCGTTGTCAAAGCCATTGGTGCTGATCGCGATGTCGTTGACGATCCCGAAAACCTTGGCGGTACCGGTGATCGACACCAGGTTGCTCAGGATCGTGAAACGCGGCGCCGAGCTGTAATTCTTCACGACGACATAATCGCCCTTCGTATTCACGATATCGTCCTGGATACCGTAAACGCCGCGATGCGCGTCCATATACAGTCCGCCGGCCTCGAACTTCCAGTCGCCGCCCAGATCGCGCTTGATCTTCATCTTGCCCAGGTTGGTCGTCAGGTCCGACCCGCCATACGACTGGCCATACCCGCGCACCGTCGGATCGAACGCGGCCGGCAACGGGATCGTATTGGCCCCCTTGGGCGCATTGAACGACGCCGGAATGGTAAACCCGGCAATCGTCGGCGTCTGGCCATACGTAATCTGCCCGGCCAGCCCGAAACCCTTGGTCTGGTAATGCAGGCCATCCATCTCGATCACCGTACGGTCGTCGACATGGATATCGAAATCGCCCGAAACCATCGTCCGGTTGAAATGGCTGCCATCGGTGTAGCTTTCGCCCGCACCATGCAACACATTGACCCGATAGCCAAAAATCCCGCTGCGCCCGCTGAAATCGACCTGCCCGGTAAACAGCGCGTTGGATTCATAACTGGCCACCGCGCGCAACAGCGTCGTGTCTGTCGGCCGCTTCAACTGATAATCGAACACACCCGCCGGCGGCTGCGGCCCATACAGAAACCCGCTCATCCCGTTCAAAACCTGGATCCCCGCCAGGTTTTCCGCAGGCAGCGCGCTCGTGCCGATAATGCTCAGCCCGTCCATGCGCGTGGACTGGACCACACTGCCCATAAATCCGCGCGACTGCGGCCGCGACACTTCCAGCCCCTGCTGATCGCGAATCTCGACCGACGGCAGATAGCGCAAGGTATCATTTACCGTGCGCGGCATGTTGTTGATAATCAACGCCTCAGGCACGGTCGTAATCGAAGTCGGCACATTGGCCACATCGACATCGCCCGTCGGCAAATGCACCTTCTTCGCAATAAACGACGGATCGGACTCACTCGCCGCGGCACCCGTCACCACGATCTCGTTGGGCGAGCGCGCCGGCGCATCTGCGGACTGCGCAAAAGCCACCCCGCCCAACGCACAATTCAACGCAACACCGCTAACGCAAGTGAGTGCCATGCCGCGGATCCGCGTAAAACTGGTCATGAACTGCCCCTGGACTAAGAACTATATTCGGCCAGATATAGCGGCAGATTTCGAAGATCAACGACTTAGCCGCCAGTTTTACAACGTCTTACGCGAGTAGACACATATTTACCGCACATGGCCTTGCCGGCTCATGCGGGCGCACAGCCTCCCTTACCAGGGCTCCCAGACACCCAGTCCTATCTGGACAACGCAGATCGGCAGGATGCACAGTTCCATGATCACCAGCGCCCGATTTGCCATAGCAAAACTGTAATCCTCCCCCATGGCCAGCAAGTTGGCCGCGCGCATGCGCGGCACCAACCAACTGACTGTGTTCGCAAGCAAAAAGCTGAGCGGCGCCGCCACAATGATCGACGACATTGCAAAGAGCATATCGGACAACCCGGTAGCCGAAGCAAAACCCCCCAGCGGATGGAATTTTCCATAAACCACAAAGCACATCGCCAAAAAGACCAGGCTCAAAACCCCCAGGATCCCAAAAAACACAGCCTTCTCGACAAGCCGAAGCCAGGTCGGCATCCTGCCCGTCACACCAAGCGCCACCTGCCTGCCGCGGTTGCGCCGACGAACTCGCTTAAACACCACAGCCGCAGCAAACCAGGCAAGCGGCACCGCCAAAGCCACAACCGGATTCCGAACCCAATCCATATCAACCCTTAACCACACCGCCCAAGATCCAGCACCCGGATCCCCCCATCAGTCCGAAACTTGTCCCCGCCCCCATTGCGGTGCCATCGATTACCCGGAATGCCCGACGCCACAGTCCCCGCGACCCGGCCACCACTCGCCAGCACCAGCGCACTGATCCGCTCGCGCTCCGCGTCGACATCAGCCCCGATGTGATGCGTGATCTGCAGCGTAAACAGGCTGAACCCCACCCCGCGATCAAACGTTGCCGCGCCCAGCCAGTCGTTCGGGCGCACCTGCCAGAACCGCACATGGTGCCGCTTGTCCGCGCTTTTGCCTTCGTCCAATTGATACGCCACGTCCTGCGCGCGGTCCTCCACATACAACGGACTGACCGGCGCCTGCGGGTACGACCGATGCAACAACACGCTGCCGCCGATCTTCAGGCCCGACCACACCGAAACCGGATCGGCCCGCGTCCACCCGGCGCGCGTCAACGCACAGTCGATCGCGCCCGCATCACCATGCAGTTCCAGATTGACCGGATCGGCCGGAATACCCTGCGACGTAAACGAGGCGATCTCGTTGTGCCGCCCATGTTGCAACTTGTGCTCATGATGGCTCCACAACCGCGGCAACCCGCCATAAGCGATCGCATACCACAGCGCCGGCAACACGATGACCAGCCCCGGCAGCGACAAAAGTGAAACGGGTTTGAATTTGAACATAGCCCCCTCGCGTACAACTCTATGCATAGCCCGCAAGCAGGTCCATCATCGGCGCCATGAGCTTGTCATAATCACGGCGCAATAAAACCGTCAAACAAGCCAAAACGGGAGAACGATAGTGCGCGGATTGTCCGGGTTGACCCTGCTCATCGCCGTTGGCCTTTGCGTCCCCGCGCATGCCCAGCCCGCCCCCAGCCCCAGTGCCATGGTCAACCACCAGCGAGTCCTGCCCTTGCAGGGCGGCCGCAATTTCCGCGACCTGGGCGGTTACCGCACCGCCGACGGCCACACCGTAAAATGGGGCAAACTGTTCCGCTCGGGCTCCATGACCGGCCTGACCACCGCCGATTATGCCACGCTCGAAAAAATGGGCATCCGCGTCGTGTGCGACCTGCGCGACAGTCGCGAGCGCAAGGCCGAGCCGGTCAACTGGCCCGAGCCCGGCGCCCCGCGCGTGCTGACGACCGACTACCTGCTCGATCAAAGCGCGTTGATGCCGCCAGGCGCGATGGCCACCTGGACCCCCGAACTGGCCCGCGCCACCCTGGCCGCCAGCTATCCGCACCTGCTTGCCCAATTCAACGACCAATACACCCGCATGTTTGCGCAATTGCTCGCCGGCGATGCTCCGCTCGCGTTCAATTGTTCGGCGGGCAAGGACCGCACCGGGATCGCCGCCGCGCTTCTGCTGACCGCGCTAGGGGTCCCGCGCCAGACCGTGATCGACGATTACCTGCTCACCAACCAGACTTTGAACACTGCGTCGCTGATGAACGGCAAAGCCACCGCAAACAGCCCGATGGCCAAATTGCCGCCCGGCGTGCTCCAGGCTTTCCTCGGCGCAGACCGCAGCTATATCGAGGCCGCCTTTGCGGTCATCGATGCCCACCGTGGTGGCGCAAACGGCTATCTGCGCGACGAACTCGGCCTCGGCCCGGCGCAGATCAAAACCTTGCGCACATTATACCTCGACTAAATCGGCAGCGCCGTCTTGTAGACGATCGCCCGCAAGGCAAAGCTCGTCGTCACTTCCGCCACACCCTCGATCCGCGTCAATTTCTGCCGCAGGAAATCCTCGAACGCGCCCAGCGATTCCACCAGCACGCGCACCTGATAATCGGCATCCCCGCTCATCAGATAGCATTCCATCACTTCGGCAAAATCCGCCACCGCCGCTTCGAACCGCGCCAGATGCCGGTCATCCTGCTGATGCAGCCGCACGCGGATAAACGCCGACACCGGCAACCCGACCGCCACCGGATCGACCAGCGCAACATAGCGCGCAATCACCCCGTCCGCCTCCAGCCGCCGCACCCGGCGCAGGCAAGGCGACGGCGACAGCCCGACCCGCTCGGACAAGTCCTGGTTGGTCACCCGCCCATCGCGCTGCACTTCGCCCAGGATACGCCGATCGATCGGATCAAGGTCAGGATATGGCATGACAATTCCAGATACCGGCATGAACCGCCAATTTATCGAACCAAAATGGCAGATCATGCCAATAATGCAACCCACCATGGCCGAATGCGCAAGGACACGCAGCCCTGGCCGGGCGTACACCAGACACTCGGCCCTTCTCACACACGGTGCACAGCCCCATGACCGCGACCACTCTGACGCACGACCGCCAGGATCTGATCACCGCGCTGGAACAGATCAACCAGCGGCTGCTGTGGCTGTCATCATGGACGATCCACAACGCCAACCACCTGCGCGAAAAGCGCGACGGCCTCAAAGTCGGCGGCCACCAGGCCAGTTGCGCCTCGATGACCGCAATCATGGCCGCGCTCTATTTCCACGCGCTCGGCCCCAATGACAAAGTCTCGGTCAAGCCCCACGCCGGCCCCGTGCTCCACGCGATCCACTACCTGCTCGACCAGCAGACCCGCGAAACACTCGAGGCCTATCGCGGCCTCGGCGGCGCCCAAAGCTACCCCAGCCGCACCAAGGACAAGATCCCGGTCGATTTCTCCACCGGCTCGGTGGGCCTTGGCGTCGCGATCACCGCGTTCACTTCGCTGGTCCAGGATTACCTGATCGCCCACGGCCAGTTGCCGCCCGAAAACGCCGGCCGGATGATCTCGCTGATGGGCGACGCCGAACTCGACGAAGGCAATATCTACGAATGCCTGATCGAAGGCTACAAGCACGACTTGCGCAATTGCTGGTGGGTGGTCGACTACAACCGCCAGTCGCTCGATTCGACCACCGCCGAACGCATGTTCCGCCGCTTCGACGACATCTTCGAAACCTGCGGCTGGCGCGTGATCACACTCAAGCACGGCCGCCTGCAACGCGACCTGTTCGCAAAGCCCGGCGGCCGCGCGTTCGAACAGTGGATCGACACCTGCTCCAACGCCGAATTCGCCGTGTTGACCTACCAGGGCGGCGCGGCCTGGCGTGAACGCCTGATCGCCGACATCGGCGGCAAGCGCGGCGTGCGCGCGCTGATCGAAAGCATGGACGACGAAACGCTCGCCAAAGTCATGACCAACCTCGGCGGCCACTGCCTCGAATCGCTGGTCGACGCGTTCGACGCGGCGCAGGACGAACGCCCCACGCTGTTCATCGCCTACACCGTCAAAGGCCACGGCCTCCCGCTCGCCGGCCACAAGGACAACCATTCGGGCATGATGAGCCCGACCCAGATGGAACAGTTCCGCGCCCGCCAGAATGTACCCCACGGCGCCGAATGGGACAAATGGGCGGGCCTTGGCGACAATCAGGCCAAAGCCCTGCAGGACTTCGTCACCCACAGCCCGATCGGCCGCAAACAGCCGATCGCGTCGGCGCCGACAATCCCCGTCCCGCCGATCGCACATCCCTTGGGGGCCGAACAATCGACCCAGGCCGCCTTCGGCCGCGTGATGATGGACCTGGCCAAATCGGACAGCGCGCTGGCCGACCGCCTGGTCACAACCGCGCCAGACGTCACCCAAACCACCAACCTCGGCGCCTTCGTCAACCAGCGCGGCCTGTTCCGCCGCCAGGAATGCGACGACGTGTTCCTGCGCGCCAAAATCCCCTCAACGCAAAAATGGCTGCAACACGCTGCGGGCCAGCACATCGAACTGGGCATCGCCGAAAACAACTTCTTCCTGCTGATGACTTCGCTCGGCCTGTCCGCCGGCCATTTCGGCACGCGCCTGATCCCCGTCGGCACCGTCTACGACCCGTTCATCGCCCGCGGCCTCGATGCGCTGAACTACGGCTGCTATTCGGACTCGCGCTTCCTCCTCGTCGGCACCCCGTCGGGCATCACGCTCGCGGCCGAAGGCGGCGCACACCAGTCGGTCAACACCCCGCTGATCGGCATGGGCCAGCCCGGCCTCGCCAGCTACGAACCCGCCTTCGCCGACGAAGTCGCAATAATGATGGCCCACGCGTTCGACACCATGCAACGCCCCGAAGGCTCATCGGTCTACCTCCGCCTCTCCACCCGCAGCATCGCGCAGGAACCCCGCGCCGACACCGCCTGGCAAGCCGACGCCCTCGCCGGCGGCTACTGGCTACGCATCCCCGCCCCCGGCACCACCGCCGCCATCGTCTTCACCGGCGTAGTCGCCCCCGAAGCCCTGGAAGCATGGGCCGCCCTGGCCGACGACATCCCCGGCATCGGTCTGCTGAACGTAACCTCGCCCGACCTGCTCCACCGCGGCTGGTCCGCCCGCACGGCCGCCCGCTGGAGCAACGCCGCGCCCGAACCATCCCACGTCGAAACCCTGCTAGCCCCCCTCGGCCCAAACGCCGGCCTGGTCACAGTCCTCGACGGCAGCCCCGCCGCCCTGTCCTGGCTCGGCGGCGTCCGCGGCCACCGCGTCGTGCCCCTGGGCACCGACCGCTTCGGCCAAACCGGCGACCTGCTCGACCTCTACAGCACCTACCGCCTCGACGCCGAAGCAATCATGGATGCCGCAGCAGAACTCTATATTTAAAGCATCAAACCAATAATCCGCCCCACCACACAAGCCCAAAAAAAGCCCTCCCCCTGAAGGGGGAGGGTTGGGTGGGGGTGTACGGCGCCCGCGCTGTCGCACAACCAATCAGCCCTCGAACACCCGCCCGAGGGGCGAGTGAATTCACACATCAAAAACCGCTAAAACCTGTGATGGTAATTCAAAAGCCCGCTCATCCTGAACTTGTCGAAGGGTGCGTGCCACGGTCGATCTGGGTAATGTTGCTGTCGCGTTGGACCAAGGTTAGCGCGCGTCCTTCGACAAGCTCAGGATGAGCGAAACTTGTTAAACACCAGAAATTTAAAAGTTTTCGCGGCCAAACTTGCGCCCACCCCGAACCGCCCCCAATCAATGGCGCGCTCTAAACGAGATCGTCGAGCCCCAGTCCCAACGCACCAGCCAGTTTCTTCAACGTTTCAACCGAGCCAGCGCGTGCGCCAGCTTCAATATTGGAAATCTGCACCCGGTTGACCCCGGAAGCACTGGCCAATTCCGCCTGCGTCATACCCCGATACCCCCGCCACACGCGCAACGGCGTTTCGCCCGCGATCAAGCGGTGCACCATGTCCGCAGGCAGCAATTCGTCTTCGCCAGAGGCCAGATCGGCCATGGCACGATCAAACGTGCGCACATCGGCCAGCTCATCCGCCGCCGCCCGCAACTGCCGGTATTCCTCCACCGGAATGGAAATCATTTCACCCACGCCAGCCTCCTATGCATCGTAGATACTACCACGCGGACCAATCTGGAGCACCGCCAACACTTCGCCATCGTGCATGATCACCCGCCAGTCGCCGACCCGCAGCCGGATACCATCGCGCCCCTGCAACGCAGTCACATTGTTGGCCTGCGACGCCGGATCGGCTGCGTATTGTTCGACTTTCGCCACAACCCGTTCAGCACTATCCCTCGGCATCCTGCGCAAGACCTTGAGCACCGAACGACTATAGGTGACAGCCTTCATTGCTGCTATGTAGCTCATAGCTACATAAATGTCAATCGAACAAAAAAAGGGGGGCAGACCAAAGCCCACCCCCCAATCATACCACAATCACGTCAATCAGGCGAACTTCAACGCCTTCACCAAAATCACCCCAGGCAAAGCACGCGCCTTGGCCAACACGTCAGCATTGACCGGGCTATCGACCGACAACAACAACACCGCCTCACCACCAGCCTGACGACGGCCAAGGTGGAACGTACCGATGTTGATCTTCTCAGTACCCAGCAAAGTCCCGATCGACCCGATAAAGCCCGGCGCGTCAGTGTTGACGATATACAACATATCCCCGTCCAGATCGGCCTCGACCGCAATGTCGAACAATTCAACCAGCCGCGGCTGGCCATGCCCGAACAGCGTGCCTGCAACCGTCCGCTGACCCGCTTCGGTATCGACCGTCACGCGCACCAAAGTCCGGTACAGACCCTCGCGATCATGCCGCACTTCGCGCACATCCAGCCCGCGCTCCTTGGCCAGGAACGGCGCATTGACCATGTTCACGGTCTGCGAATACTGCTTCATCAACCCAGCCAGAACCGCCGCGGTAATCGGCTTCTGGTTCAACTGCGCCGCAGCCCCTTCGACTTCGATCGCGATCTTCTTCACTTCATCGCCGACCAGTTGCCCGATCAACGCACCCAGCTTGTCGGCCAGCGCCATATACGGCTTCAACTTGGGCGCTTCCTCGGCCGACAGCGACGGCATGTTCAACGCATTGGTAACGCCGCCGGTCACAAGGAATTCGGCCATCTGCTCGGCCACCTGCAACGCAACATTGACTTGCGCTTCGGTCGTCGACGCACCCAGATGCGGCGTACAGATGAAATTCGCCGTGCCAAACAACGGGCTGTCCTTGGCCGGCTCGGTCTCGAACACATCGAGCGCCGCGCCCGCAACATGCCCGCTATCGAGCAGGTCCTTCAACGCCGCCTCATCGATCAACCCGCCACGCGCACAATTGACAATGCGCACGCCCGGCCGCGTCTTGGCCAGGTTTTCGCGGCTGAGAATGTTGCGCGTCTCGCTGGTCAGCGGCGTGTGCAGCGTGATGAAATCGGCCTTGGCCAACAAGGTATCGAGATCGGCCTTTTCAACGCCGATTTCGATCGCCCGCTCGGGCGTCAGGAACGGATCGTAAGCGACGACTTTCATCCGCAGCCCCAGCGCGCGGCTGGCGACGATCGAACCGATATTGCCCGCACCGATCAAGCCAAGCGTCTTGCCGGTAACTTCCACGCCCATGAAGCGGTTCTTTTCCCACTTGCCCGCCTGCGTCGACAAATCGGCCTCGGGCAACTGCCGCGCCAAAGCAAAAATCAACGCAATCGCATGCTCGGCCGTCGTGATCGAATTCCCGAACGGCGTGTTCATCACGACGACACCCTTGGCCGAAGCATAAGGAATATCGACGTTATCAACGCCAATCCCCGCACGCCCGATCACTTTCAGATTGGTCGCCGCATCCAGGATAGCCTTGGTGACTTTGGTCGAAGACCGGATCGCCAACCCGTCGTACTGGCCAATAATCGCAATCAGCTCTTCAGGCGTCTTGCCCGTAATCACATCGACATCGCATCCCATATCCAGAAAGATGCGCTCAGCATTCGGATCCATCTTGTCCGAAATCAAAACCTTGGGCTTGGTCATAAGAAAATCCTAATCAAGGAAAAATCCTCCCCGTCCCGGGGAGGGGGACCACGCGAAGCAGTGGTGGAGGGGCCTAGCCCCGGGCGCCGACCCAACAATCGGACACCCAACCCCACCACGCATCACGTGGAGAGGAAAAATCAGGCGCTCAACTGGCTCCAGGCCCAGTCAAGCCACGGCCCCAGCGCAACGATATCGGCGGTATCCACCGTCGCCCCGCACCAGATCCGCAAACCCGGAGGCGCATCGCGATAGCCGGCGATGTCAAACGCAGCGCCCTCTTTCTCGAGCAGCCCGGCAAACTTCTTGATGAAATCCGCATCAGCACCGGCCACCGTCAGACACACCGAAGTGCGCGACCGCGTCCCACTGTCATGCGCAAGATGGCCCAACCAATCCCGCTCGGCGACAATCTTGTCCAAAGCATGCGCATTGGCCGTACACCGCGCCTTCAGCCCAGCCAGGCCGCCAACCGACTTCGCCCACTCAAGCGCAAAGATCGCGTCTTCAACCGCCAGCATCGATGGCGTGTTGATCGTCTCGCCCTTGAACACGCCCTCGGTCAGCTTGCCCTTGGAAACCAGGCGGAACACCTTCGGCAAAGGCCAGGCCGGCGTATAGCTTTCCAGCCGCTCGACCGCACGTGGCCCCAGGATGATCACACCATGACCGCCTTCGCCGCCCAGCACTTTCTGCCAGGAAAACGTCGCGACATCGATCTTGTCCCACGGCATGTCATAGGCAAACACCGCGCTCGTGGCGTCAGCAAACGACAGCCCCTGGCGGTCGTCGGCAATCCATTCGCCATCGGGCACCCGCACGCCGGATGTCGTACCGTTCCAGGTAAACAACACGTCATTCGACCAGTCGACTTTGTCGAGATCGGGCAAATGCCCATAATCGGCGCGCATCACCGTAGGCTCGATGCGCAACTGCTTGACCGCATCGGTCACCCAGCCTTCGCCAAAGCTTTCCCACGCCAATGTCGTCACCGGCCGCGCGCCCAGCATCGTCCACATCGCCATTTCAAAGGCGCCAGTGTCGGATCCGGGTACAATGCCGATGCGGTGCGTGTCGGGCAGGTTCAGCCCCTCGCGCATCAGGTCGACGGCGAGCTGCAGCCGCTCCTTGCCGATTTTCGCACGATGCGAACGGCCAAGCGATTCGGTCGCCAATTTGCTGGGGGAATATCCGGGCGGCTTTGCACACGGGCCGGACGAAAAGTAAGGACGCGCCGGTTTAACGGCGGGTTTGGTATCAGTCATGTAGTCTCTCCTTGCAGAGAGCACGCGCGGCGTTGGGACCGCGTGGCCCGGCGCCGCTCATAAGGCCCTGCGAAACCCTGTCAACCACGCCGAACGACATCGCCCCCCGGAACACCCCCGCCGACCCTGCCGCAACCAACCGAATCCTGCGGATTTCGACGCGATTTTTAAAAATTGTAACCAGACGCAACAGCCCGGCGAATTGGTGACTGTTCCCCCCTCGAACCCGCCATCCAGTCAGGATCATCCAATGTCCAACCTCAAAAACCACGCGCTGTTTTCCGCCGCATTACCCCTGCTCGGCTCGGGCTTCGCGCTCGCCGTGCTGATCGTTGTCGGGCTGATCTCGCTGGCCGGCGCGATGATCCACATGATGATGGCATGAGCCAACGCCCCACCCTGATCGCCCTCACGATCGTCGGCACCCTCACCACGATCGTCACATCGTTTGCCGTGGCGCGCGGCCTCCCCCCGGCCCCTCCCCCGCGCCACGGCAATCCGGTCCTGGTCGAATTGTACCAAAGCCAGGGCTGCTCCAGTTGCCCCCCGGCCGAGGCCAATCTCAACGCAATCGCCGGCCGCCACGACGTCGTCGCGCTGTCATTCGGCGTCACCTACTGAGATTACCTCGGCTGGAAGGACATTTTCGCTACCCCCCAATTCACCGAACGCCAACGCGACTTCGCCCGCACCAACCGCTCCGGCTACGTCGCCACCCCCCAAATATGGATCAACGGCCGCACAACAATCACCGGCAACGACCCCGCCGCCCTCGACACCGCGATTCGCGCCGCAACCAGTGACGGCCCCGCAATCACGATCACCCCAGGCAAAACCACAATCGCCGCCGCCCCAGCGCCAGCGTCAGGCGGCGACGTCTGGCTAGCCTGGTTCGACCCCCGCACGGTCAACGTCGCAATCGCCCGCGGCGAAAACGGCGGCCGCACCCTCCCCCACCGCAACATCGTCCACCAACTCATCAAACTCGGCCACTGGACCGGCCAGGCCACCAGCTACCCCCTCCCCCCACCACCGACAGGCCTGCTCGCCGCAGTATTCATCCAGGCCGGCCCCGGCGGCCCAGTCCTCTCCGCCGCCCGGAACTAACAAAATCGCACAACGCCAGCCCCACAACGCAACAAAGCCCCGCCCCTCAGGGGAGGGGTTGGGGAGGGGTGTCCAACGCCCGATTGGTCACACAACACCACGGGCGCAGTACGGTGCCAGTGGATTCACACTCTGTGAGCCGCTAAAATTCGCGATGTAAATTCAAAACGCCCGCTCATCCTGAGCCTGTCGAAGGACGCGCGCAACGGTCGATCCGGGCGATGCTGAGAACCTGTCGGTTTTGTTCAGGGCCTCCGGCGGCCTAGGGCCATTGCCCTAGGAACCCGTTACCGTCTTGAACTGCACGCTAACTATGCCTTTGCACCCCGCCGCGCAGCGAAAATATCGTCTCCCGACGCAGCGGCCGGATGCTCCGCCAAGTGGACACACCAACGCGGACGGTAACGGGATGCAAGGGCCCTCGGCCCTTGCCCGCCGGAGGCCCTTAAGTGCCCGCGGTCATCAAGATTTGGTATCCGACGGAACCGCAAGATCAATCAACATCGGCCGATGATCCGAAGCACCAAACTCCAACACCCGCGCATCGCGACATTCCACCCCGCGCAAAAAACACCGATCCAGCCGCAACGGCACCACCCCGCCCATCATATGCGTCGCAATCCGCGCACCCACATCATCGAACCCAGGCAACAACGCCGCCCCCACCATATTGCAATCGCCCAGAATTATCGCGCGCGGCGGGATCGCCTCGCCAATCCGCCGCAACTGCCGGCGATTGAGCACCTGGCCATGCGACAGATGCACATTGGCAAAGGTAATCCCCGCTAAATCGATAATCTGGCTACACCGCTGCACGATCAACCCGCGCGGTAGCGTCAACCCGCCCGCCCGCGTTTCAAACGCCCTCGGGCTCCACGCCGCCAGCCCATGATGCCGTCCGGGCAAAGGCAGCCGCGCATAACATCCACCCAACACCCCGGGCAAAGCATCGAGCGCCGCCTCCGCCTCCTGCATCACCAGCAAATCGGGCGTCGTCTGCGCAATCAACCGGCAGACATCATCCAGCTTGGCCCCCGTCGTATGCCACAAGTTCCAACTGACAATCCGCATCAACTCTTGTGCTCCGCGGCGCCAGACCGCCACAAGCGAAACGCACGCAGCGCCAGATCGATCCCACCCCAGATCGCCATAAGCGCAAACGTCCACGCAAACACCCGCGGAAACAGGATCAGCGCCAGCCCCAGCAGCAACAGCCCGACACCCCCACCCAGCACCACAAACGATTCCGCCGGCCGCAAAGCCCGGCGATACAGGAACGTCGCGCTCAAGGTACTGCCGACCGCAATCGCCCCCGATATCAACCGCTTGCCGGTGCTGTCATCGTCTCCCCCCGACGCACCGACATCCGGACCCGACACTCGCCCCGGCTTGCCCGCCCACGTCCGGCCCCCGCCAATCACGACTTCGGTGGCATTGGTAATGTCCCGCTCAAATGCGGCCTCCATCTGCCCGGCCAGCACTTCGTCCCCGATCGTGACATCGAGCTCGCGATTGGTGATCCAGCTCGCCAGATTGGAATTGCTCGACCCGATCCGCGTCCAGCACCCGTCGACGACGGCTGTCTTGGCGTGAACCATCGGCCCATTCCATTCGAATATCCGCACGCCCGCATCGAGCAGCGGCCGATACGCCGTCTTCGACAACGCGCCCACGACCGGCCAATTGCTCGACCCCGGCACCAGCAGCCGCACATCGACCCCCGCCCGCGCCGCGCCGGTCAAAGCCCGGACATACCCCGTCGTCGCGACAAAATACCCATCGGTCAGCCACAGCGTCCGCTGCGCCACTTCGGCCACCAGCTCTTCCAGCCGGTACAACCCCATCGCGCCGGGCCGCCCGGCAATGACCGAAACCGAAACCCCATCGTCAGCCGGCTCATCGCCCGCCCCGACATGATGCACCCCGTCATGCACCGCCGGCGTATGATGCTGCGCCGCGGCCCAGCTATCCTCGAACGCAGCTTCGAGATCGGCAACCGCCGGCCCGCGCAATTCGATCGCGGTATCGCGCCACGGAGGAATCCCGCGCGCGGCATCGCCCATCCAGTCATGCCCGATGCACAGCCCGCCCGTAAACGCGACCACACCATCGACACACAGCACTTTGCGGTGATCGCGGCTGATCGCATGCATCGGATTGCTCAGCCGCAACGGATTGTACTCGCACACCTCGACCCCGCCCTCGCGCAGGCTCTTCCAGAGCGCCCCCTTCGTGCGCGTCAGACACCCCAGCCAGTCGTACAGCACCCGGCATTTCACCCCGCGGCCCGCCGCCGCCAACAAGGCATCGACAAATTGCGCGCCGGTCGCATCCGATTGCAGAATATAGTTTTCCAGATCGACGAACTCGGTCGCCGCCCCAATCGCCTCGAGCCAGGCGGCAAATGTCTCCGGCCCGTCGATCAGCAACCGCACACGGTTCCCCTGCGACAGGCGCGCGCCCGCAACACGGCAAAACGATTGATCGGACAGGGCTTTCAACGGATCGATCGGCGTAACCCCAGCAAGAAACCAGCCCCGACCTTATCACCTGCGCCGCGACAGTGAACCCCCGCCCGAACGATAACCCCGCAAACCACAGCGTCGGCAAAAACACGACGAAGCGTTGATAAACCGGACAAACGCCAACCCGCCCGACATACTTTATTTACCATATTTGCGCCAAACATAGGCCATGGTCAGCCCAGTCTCGACTCCGCCCCGCGCCCCCCACGCGGCCCCCACAAACCGCCCCTATCGCGTGCGGCACGCCTTCGCGCTGCACCTGGTCGTCCTGTCGCTGCTATCCGCCTGCGTCAGCAACCCGGTCCACTACGCGCAGCAACGCCCCGCCACGCATTACGCCCCGACGTATAGCAGCCCCACCGCCAACCAGTGCCTGATCAATCTCGGCCAGAGCCAGGCCAATTTCACCCCCCTGCCCGACCAGACGTTCGGCGCCGGCTGCTCGACGCTCAACACCGTCCGCCTGACCTGGCTGCGCGGCGACGACGCCCACCTGCAAATGGCCAACATGGGCCCGGTAACCTGCTCGCTCGCCGCCGCACTCGAAGGCTGGGCCCGCTTCGCCGTAGACCGCGCCGCCCGCCAGATGCTCGGCAGCCCCCTCGCCCGCATCGACACCTTCGGCAGCTATAACTGCCGCAACATCGCCGGCAGCGCCCACCGCAGCGGCCACGCAACGGCCAACGCCGTCGACATCGCCGGCTTCGTCCTGGCCGACGGCCACCACATCACCATCAAAACCAAATGGTCCGAAGGCACCCCCGCCGAACGCAATTTCCTCCGCGTAATCCGCACCAGCGCCTGCCGCCGCTTCGCCACAGTCCTGACCCCCGAATACAACGCCGCCCACCAGGACCACTTCCACCTCGAAGTCGGCACCCCGCACCCGTTTTGCCACTAGGCCAGCAAGCACCAGCTCAGCTCAGCGCACCACGTTACCCAAAAACGCTCGTCATCCCGGGCCTGACCCGGGATCCCGCTCCCTTTTTGCGCAACGGGCCCTTCAAGAATTACAATGACAGAGCGAAACCACTTAATTCCCCGCCGGCAACCCGCAACGCATTAAGTAATCGTATATCCCGTCATAAAACTCCGGCGGCCGCGTCGGGTCGGCCGCATCGCCCCGCGGCACAAAGATAACCATACCCTGCCGCGCCCGGGTCAAGATCACCCGATAAGCATTTTTCAAATAGAGCCGCCAGAAGCGATCATTGACCGATTGCCAGCGCGTGCCTTTGAATTTGTACGATCGCCAACCAGCACCATCGTGCCGCAAATCGGCATCCCAGCAGACACAAATCCAATCAAGCTCCAGCCCCTGAACATCGAACTCGCTGGCCGCATCCTCCAGATAATACGACGAACGCACATCATCGCGGGCATTAAGGAACCAGTTGGCCGGCTCAATCGCAGCCTTGATATTCAGCCCCTCCGCCTTCAGCCGCGACGCGCCCGACGACGCGACCAGGCCATAGCGCTCCGACCCACGCGCCTGTGCCCTGAGCCAAGCCCGCGCTTGATCCAGATCACGGGTCAACACGATCGGATAACGCTCAAGCTCGACATGGGCCGCGCGCGCCGCATCGGCATCACCATCAACCACATGCGCAATAAAATTCGACAGCGTCTCGGCGCGAAACGACCGCATCGACACACCAAGGTGCAAGTCCGGGCTGATCGTAACGCGCGGCGTGACCAAAAAAGCGCGCGCCTCCTGGTTCAAATCATAGTCGGGATGATCGATCCGGTCCGACGTATGCACCCGCCAATCCGGAAAGCGACTTTGCAACGCCGCCATCCACTCGCTCATGCCCGCCTCGCCGCCATTGATTTCCTGACCACCGCCAATCAGGCAGATGATCGTGCACCACGTGGTGTGCCGGTCCATAACCCCCAACAGAAATTCCGGCTCGGACATGTCGAAATCGTCCAGACCCCGCTTCTGACGCATAAAAGCGGCGGCCTTGTGCCGGTTCCACGCCCGCTGCGCCTCGTCAAAAATGACGACATGGTCCGACGGTGCCGCACTGGAATGCACGTATTCGTCGCGAAAGTGATGGATGTTCTGAATGAACGCTTTGACATGCCGCTCGGCCGTCGACCGCGCCTGACCAGTGCGCGCACGATGATCGCGAACCAGAGCCTCGCGCAGGACATCAACCAGCGGCCCATTGCCCGACAGAAACGTCGCGTGCTCATCGTCTTCACGCGCGCTGCGCTGCGTGGCGATATTCAGCCCGGCGAGAGTCTTGCCCGCGCCCGGAACGCCCGTGATAAAGCAGATCGCCTTTTCACCCCGACCGCGACAAGCCTCGATCGCAGCGTTAACCGCGGCCTGTGTCCGGCTGAGATTGATCGCACCCGCATCGTGACGCGTAATGTCCTCGACATTGTGCCGCGCATAAAGCGCAGTCGCCGCCTGAATAATCGTCGGCGTCGGCCGATACCCGCTCGCCTCCCAAACGCCCGTATCAAACATCGCCGCATGATGCCCCGCGCTGATCCTGCGCATGACCGGGCCGAGGTCATCCGGGCACAGCAAAATGGGCTGGGCCACATGATCGAAAGCCAGTTCGAACTGAATATCCCGCGACACACGCGCATCGTTCGGAACCAAAATCGGAAAGATCGCCAGATCGTGGCTACCCTCATGAAAATTCTTCAGATCGAGCGCATAATCCTCGACCTGCTCCATGGCCGCAGCGTCAAACCGCGACTGCCCCTCCTTGAACTCAATCACAAAAATAGCCACGCCGATGATCACGACCGCGTCGGCACGTTTACCCATGCGCGGGATCAAGAATTCAAAATACAGTGTAAATATCGGCACATCGACCAACGCAATTCGCAACAGATCGATCTGCTTCAGCCAAGCCTGCCTTTGCCCGGGCTCAACATCGAAATGGTGCCATCGCGTCAGTTCACCCAGAATATGCGATGGGGTATCCGCATAAAATCGTCCGCGATCGGCTGCGTAATAGGCGCGCATTTATCCCCCTTGTCGCGCCAGGACGTACCAGGTTTTTGATGACTGCGCCGATATCATGCGCGGACCCTTATAATTATTCGGCATTCATCGCCGAAGCGTGACACCTAGCGCCCCAAAAGCGCGAACCTGGAATATTCACGTCATCCCGGACTTGATCCGGGATCCCACTTTCTTCTGTTCGCAGTTCCCAATTAGAGGCGGCCACCCAAGAAAAGTGGGATCCCGGATCAAGTCCGGGATGACGATATTCTTAGCGTTGCGGCCCCGCTCATCCTGAGCTTGTCGAAGGACACGCGCCAACGCTTGCCCAACGCGACAGCAAGATCACGCGGATCGACCGTAGCGCGCGTCCTTCGACAAGCTCAGGATGAACGGAACTTGTTAAACAACAACATCTTACCTTTAGCTGGGCAGAACACCCTTACGCAGCATCCAACCCAGTAGCCTCAATCCGCAACCGCACCGCCTCCGCAGCATGCCGCGCCCCCAATTTCCCCATCATCTTCATCCGATGGATCTCCACAGTCCGAGGACTAATATCCAGATCCCGCGCGATCGCTTTATTGCTACACCCCTCCGCCAACCGATCCAGCACTTCACGTTCACGCAAGGACAACCGCGCAATCCGCTGCCGCGCTTCAGCCGCACGCGCCCGCTGCGCACGATGCGTTTCAGCCTCACGCGTGGCGCGGGCGATCGCGTCATTCAACGGCGCAATCTGTTGGGGCACCGCCAGGTAATCAAGCGCGCCCGCCTTGATCGCGCTGACCACCGCCACCGTCTGCGGCGCTTCGGCGATGGCGATCACCGGCAGCCACTGGCCCGCGCGCATCATCGCCGCGATCAGGTGCGCCACCGCCTCTCCCGGCGGATCATCGTGCGCCAGCACCAGGCCGCCAGACGGCGCGTGCGACAGCAGCTCGTCCGTGCTGGCATAGATTTCGGCATGGTGCCCGGCCGCAAAGGCCAGGCGGGCGAGCTGCGCGCGGCGGGTTGAATCGCCATCGAGGATGTGCAGGGTGACGCGGTCAATCATGGTTGCTATAAACCAGTGTTTCGATCGCTTACGCCAATGGGGTTAGTTTCATTACGAACCCAGCCCACCGGCGCAATCGGCGGTATACCGCACAATCCTTAGGGTATTTAACCTCCGTTACGGACATGACTGCAAATGCAGGGCTTTTTCACAGGCACCCCTGGCACACCGCACGCGAATCTGCGCGGCAAAGCGCGACTCTACGTTTTGCCGCTAGGCGCAAAGACCTAACCAATATGGCTAAGTAAAGCCCCTCAGTATAGCTACTTATAGATCGGGATCGGCCGTAACCGTTTCGGCCGCGCCGCCGGTTTTCAGGTCATAGGCGGGCAGCGAGTGAAACGCGCGGCGCAGCGCGTCGCCCCATCCGCTCGAAATCGTGCGGTAATAGGGATCGTCGGCCAGGATGCGGCGCTCGTGGATCGGTTCCATCTGGTCGCGCGCCAGCACCATCAGGTCGATCGGCAGCCCGACCGACAGATTGGCCGCGAGCGTCGAATCGAACGATACCATCAACAGCTTCACCGCGTCTTCGAACGGCATTGTCCGGTCATAGCCGCGCAACAGGATTGGCCGGCCATATTTGGTCTCGCCGATCTGGAAGAACGGCGAGTCAAAGCTGGCCTCGATGAAATTGCCTTCGGGATAAATCAGGAACAGCCGCGGCTCCATGCCCTTGATCTGCCCGGCCAGGATGATCGACGCGGTGAATTTCGCGCCTTCAGCCTGCGGGCCATCCTCGGGATCGGGAAATTCGCCCGGCCCTTCGACGACCTGGCGCAGCATCCGCCCGACTTCCACCGCGACCTGAAACATCGTCGGCGCTTCCAGGATCGTCGGGTGCCGATCGCCGGGAACCTTGTTGCGTTCTTCCATCCGGCTGATCACCGATTGCGTCGTCGCCAGGTTGCCTGCGGTCATCAGCGCGATCGAGCGCTCGCCCGGCACGTGCCAACTGAACATCTTGCGAAACACCGAAATCTTGTCGACACCCGCGTTGGTCCGCGTGTCGCTCATCAGCACGAGGCCGGCATCGAGCATCATGCCCACGCAATACGTCATCAAATCGATCCCGACAAAAAGTTAACGGGCTCATAGCGCCCCGGGTCGATTCGCAACACCAAAGAAAGCAATAACTTTATGCCCGCGGTGCGATCACGCGCTCTCAAGCGCCTTGACGTTTACCGCAATCGTCATCCGCTCCACATCGCGCGCACCGCCGCCGACAGGCACCGTATAGGTCAGCCCCTTGACCGGCGCGGCCTCGTCATAATCGCGCCCCGACGCCACCCGCACATAGCGCGCATCTGGGCAGATCGCATTGGCGACATCGAACCCGACCCAGCCCAGCCCTCCGACAAACCCTTCGGCCCAGCCGTGCCCGGCGTCCTGGTCCTCGCGCGCATCCATCAGCAGATACCCGCTGACATACCGCGCCGGAATGCCCAGCAACCGTGCCGCCGCGATGAATACATGCGCCTGGTCCTGGCATACCCCGCGCGCAGCCGCCAAAGCGCCCTCGGCGGTCGTCGCGACATCGGTGTGCCCGGGCTCATAGGCGACCAGTTCCGCCACCCGGTCCGACAACGCATGCAATGTCGCCAGCCGGTCATCGCCGACTTTGCCTTCGCTTTTCAGCTTGTCGACCAGCGCCCTGATCCCCGCGCCCGGCTTGGTCAGCGCAGTCGCACGCTCGAAATGCCACATCGGCAGGTACCCGGTCTGGCGCCCGAACACGCCGGCGGAATCGCGCGTTTCGATCACGCCATGCGCACGGATCGTCACCGCCGCGCCGCCCGGCGCAATCGCGATCAAGGTTACGCGGTTGGTATGCTCGTCGTCATAGCCGACCTCGATACTGCCGCCTTCGCACTCGATATCCCACGATTCCACCGTCTGCCCCGGCCCGGTCACCGGGCTCAGCCGCAGCCGTTGCAGACCCTGCCGCACGGGTCCGGCAAAATGGTACGTGGTCACATGATCGATCGCCAGCCGCATCAGTTAGGCTCCCTCATTCGACGAACCGGTAATCGCGCTGGATCTGCTGCGCGAGCCGGTGGTTGCAGGCGAGGAATTCGCCGATGAACTGGTGCAGCCCCTGGTCGAAAATCGTCTCGATATTCAGCCCGGCCAGCCGCTCGTCCTTGGCACGCAAGATCTCGTGCGCCTCGGTCTCGAAGCCATAGGCATGCGCCAGATAGGCCATATGCCCGCTCAATTCGGCGTAACAAAACGCCAGGCTGCGCGGAAACCGACGGTCGAGAATCAGGAACGAGGCGATCCCGCGCGGGTCCATCTGCCCGGCGTTCAGCCAGCGATAGGCGCGTTCGCCCGCAACCGAGCGCAGCACGTTTTCCCACTGCACATTGTCGAGGCTCGTCCCCACTGCCGACAGGCTGGGCAGCAGCACGTAATATTTCACATCGAGAATGCGCGCAGTGTTGTCGGCGCGTTCGACAAACGTCCCGATCCCGGCGAAATCATAGATGTCGTTGCGCAACATCGTGCCTTCCATCGCGCCGCGCACCAATGTCGCCTGGCGCCGGATCGCATCGAGCACCAGCCCCAGCCGCGTTTCGGCCACCGGCCGCGCCAGCAGGTCGCGCAGGATCATCCAGCTTTCGTTGACCGATTCCCACACTTCGCGCGTGATCCCGGTGCGCACCATGCGCGCATTGGTCCGCGCCAGCTCGATCATCGCCAGCACGCTGGCCGGATTGTCCCGATCACGCAGCAGGAAATTGAACACCTGGTGCCCGGTGACATCGTCGCCATGCCGCGCCGCATAAGCCGCGCGCATGCCCAGCGTGGTCAGCACGCTACCCCATTCCTCGCCCGCCGCACCGCTATCGCGGGTCAGCGCCATGCGAAACCCCGCCTCGATCAGCCGGGCCGTGTTTTCCGCCCGCTCGAGATAGCGGAACAGCCAGAATATGCCGTTTGCCGACCGACCTAACATAGTGCTGTCACTCGCGCTCCCACGACGCCAAAACCCTCAATCATCCAACACCCAACTGTCCTTGGTCCCGCCCCCTTGCGACGAATTGACAACGAGCGAGCCTTTCTTCAAAGCCACCCGCGTCAATCCGCCCGGCGTAATATCGATGCCATGCGGGCTGACCAGCACATACGGCCGCAGATCGACATGTCGCGGCGCCAGCCCCGCCTTGGTAAAGATCGGCACCGTCGACAGCGCCAACGTCGGCTGCGCGATGTAATTGTCCGGCCGCGCCAGCAACTTGGCCGAAAACGCCGCGATCTCTTTCTTCGACGATGTCGGCCCGATCAACATGCCATACCCGCCCGACCCGTGCACTTCCTTGACCACCAGCTCGGCCAGGTGCTCCATCACATAAGCCAGCGCATCGGGTTCCGAACAGCGCCAGGTCGGCACATTGGCCAGGATCGGTTTTTCGCCGGTATAGAACTCGACGATTTCGGGCATGAAGCTGTAGATCGCCTTGTCGTCGGAAATCCCGGTTCCGGGCGCATTGGCGATCGTGATCCCGCCCGCGCGATAGACATCCATGATCCCGGCAACGCCCAGCACGCTGTTGGGATTGAACGATAGTGGGTCGAGATATTCGTCATCGACCCGCCGATAGATCACATCCACCGGCTGCCACCCGCGCGTCGTGCGCATCGCAACGCGCCCGCCCGTGACTTTCAGATCGCTGCCCTCGACCAGCTCGGCACCCATCTGGTCGGCCAGGAATGCGTGTTCGTAATAGGCCGAATTGTGAATGCCCGGGGTCAGCACCGCGACCGTCGGCTTGTCGCCGGAAAACGCCGGGGGCGCACACGCCGCCAGGCTGCGCGCCAGCCGCCGCGGATAATCCGACACATCGCGCACACGCACCCGGGTGAACAATTCCGGGAACATCGCCATCATCGTCTCGCGGTTCTCCAACATATAGGAGACGCCGGACGGCGTGCGGGCGTTGTCTTCGAGCACCATGAAATCGTCTTCGCCGGTGCGCACCAGGTCGACCCCGACGATATGCGTATAGACCCCGCCCGGCGGCGTGAACCCGGCCATCTGCGCCAGATACGCGGCGTTATCGCGCAACAGCCGCTCGGGCACGCGCCCCGCGCGCACGATTTCCTGGCGGTGATACAGGTCGTGCAGAAACGCATTGAGCGCGCGCACCCGCTGGTCGATCCCGCGCGAAAGCTTGCGCCATTGCTGCGCGGTGATGATCCGCGGCACCGAGTCAAACGGGATCAGCCGTTCCTCGGCATCGGCCGCGCCATAGACGTTGAACGTGATCCCGGTGCGCCGGAAAAAGGCCTCTGCCTCGATCCCCTTGCGCTTCAACAGGCCGGGCGCCTGGGCATCGAGCCACTGCTTGTATCCGGCATAGGCGGGCCGCACGCTGCCGTCGGCCTCCAGCATCTCGTCGTAACCGGGGATCGACGACGATTGTCCCTGAGACTGTGATTGGCCAGAGGACTGGGCCGCGTTTTGCTTCATAGGCTCATCCCGTAGATATTTCCCGGCGCACACCACTTGCTCGCACAGGTTTGCAAACCCGGCAAGCGGCCACGTGTTCCTGCTAGTGTGATCGGCGCAATCGATTTGTGCATGGCGTATGCGCAATCCTTTCCAGCCAGACCGGTTTGCGGCAACGCCCTTTTTGACAAATTAGCGTCAAATTGCCTGTACTTGTCGATATTGTATCCGCCGATATCTGGCGATCGCGCCAACGCACACCAGCGCCAGGACCTGCACCGCGGCCAGGCCCCAGTACCCCGCATGAAAACTGCCCGTGCGATCACGCGCCACGCCCCACACGATCGGCCCGAAAAACGCCCCCGCCTGGCTCATCGCGTTGACCATCGCAGTCGCCACCGCCATGTCGCGCGGGCTCACCAGATCGGTGCACAACATCCATACCGACAGCGTAACCGACCCCCAGCACGCCACATAACAGGCATAGGCAAACAGCCCGCTCGCCACGCCGCCACCGAGCGCAAAGACGACATAGGCCAGCAAAACCAGCGAAGTACTACCGACCATGAACGGCATCCGAGATCCCGCCCGATCCGATGCCCAGCCGGTAAACAGCATGCCCGCCGCCCCCACCAGCCCGCCCAGACTGACCAGATATCCGACCGATTTGACCGACCACCCGGTCACCTGCTCCAGGATCAACGGCTCCGACAAGGTGAACGTGTAATACGCGCACGTCGTCAAAAACCCGACCGCGCCCAGCAACATCACCGCCGGCAGACGCAACGCCCGCAACACCCGCCGATCGTGCCCCCCGCCACCCTGCGCGCTATCGGCCGCCAATTGCCCGGCCAGCCAGGCCTTCTCGTCCGCCGACAGCCACGCCACCCGCGCCGGCTCCTCCGGCAACAACCACAGCACCAGCAGTCCGACGAGCACCGCCGGCAGCCCCTCGACCAGAAACAGCCACTGCCACCCCTTCAGCCCGCCCGCGCCGCTGATCCCCAGCAACCACACCGACACCACGCCCATCACCACGCGCGTCAGCGGCCCGGAAATATAAAACCGGCTGATCGCGCGCCCCCGCGCCGCGCGCGGAAACCACAGCGACAGATAGAAAATCACGCCCGGGAAAAACCCCGCCTCGGCCAGCCCGAGCAGAAACCGCAGCACGTAAAACTGCCACGCGGTGTGCACAAACATCATCGCCGCAGCAATCACGCCCCAACTGATCATGATGCGCGCAATCCACCGCCGCGCGCCGACGCGCTCGAGCAGAATGTTCGAAGGCACTTCGAACAGCGCATACGACAGGAAAAACACGCCCCCGCCAATGCCATAAACCGTCGCGGAAAACCCCAGGTCGGCATTCATGGTCTTGGCGGCAAAGCTGATGTTCGACCGGTCCATAAACGCGATCATATAGGCCAGCCCGAGCAGCGGAATAATCCGCCACCCCGCCCGCCGCATCACATCCGCGCCATCAACCTGCTCCGCCACACCCATCCCCTATATGTATTAGGCAGGACTATGCCGCGATCACACACGAAATGCCAAGCGCCACCTGCCCGCGATCCGACCCAAGCGGGAAATTGCGCGAATCCCGTGTAAAATGCCAAACGGGCTTTCCGCACATGGCGACACACTGCTAAGGCCGGGTCATGGTTCAGAACGACGCTTCCACTCAAGAATTTGGCCCTTCCCTCGCATTTGTCCCGCACACTGCCACGCAGGGTTCCGATTGATGCGTGACGTTGATCCGTTTTCGTATTGGCCCGAACATTCCAGCGCGATCAGAGGCTTCGGCGGCAGCAACCTGTCGCCCGACCCGCGCTATCTGTTTCACACCAACTATCTCGAAGTGCGCCCGGGACCAGCCAGCTACGAATTGAAAATCAGCGGCGGTCGCGCCTCGTACGGCGAACTGATGATCCGCGTGCACGCCGTTCGTCCCGATTCAGGGCAGGATGCAAGCCTGGTCGGTGGGGCCCGGCTCAATCTCGTGGCCGAAGAGCTGCAGGATTATGCCGTACACGTTCGTTTCGCGGCCCAACGCGGCGTGCATTACGCATTTTACGGCTATTTTCTCGAAGAGTTCCAGATCAATGCCGACGGCCTTCGCGTTCTTCTGAACGAGTCCGAAGGTGACGAGGAAATTTATCCGGAACCGCCACGATCCGTCCTGGCATACCCGGAAGCGCCCGGCGACGTTCGCCCGCCCAATGCCCTGGTCCATGTCATTCCACCGCGCCTGGCTGCACCGGTATCGCAGGCCTGCACCGCAGCCCAATTGTCGGAGCTCAAGGCGAAGCTGCATTCCGTCGGCAGCTTCAACGATTGGGCAGAGGCCCTTTGCATGAACGCGCTCAGCACGTACGGCATGAATGTGCCCGCGCTCGAAGGGCTAATGGTCGGGCCCTGTTCCGACAGATTTTCCGAGCTCATGACACAATGCGGCTTTTCCATGACTCACATGGATGCCGATCCGCCGCCAACGCCAAAGTCCGATGTCTTTGCTGATTTCGTGCTCTGGCCGGAAGGCCTGCATGGCGAACCGGATGCGGAACGGCGTTGGGACATCTGCAAAGCCTGGCTGGGGCGCCTGAAAATCGGCGGTCTCGGGGTGATAGTCGTGTACTTTCGTCCGGAAAACGGCCCGCCACGCAGCAATCCCACCGACGACGGCGATAGCGTGACGCGCAACGAAATCGGCAGATGGGCCCTGCGCCTGATCGGAGAGGGGTATTCCGTCGCGCCCCTGGCTTTTTCGTCCGCAGAAGACCTCGCGGTAGACAACGACGGATTTTCGCGCTTCGTCTTGATCGCGAGCAGAAAATAATATCACTCGCGCAAACAACAATAATAATATTTCAATGAGGTGATAGATGCTTGGCCTTTGGCCCAAAGTTCGTTCGATAATCCGCCAGGAGTCAAAAATCAGTCGCCAGTATTTTCACCAATATGTGGGTGACAACACTGTATTGATGTTTGGCAGTGATGAATTGTTCATCTACCTGGACGGAAACGACGCAGGCATCACGCCCAGCATGATTTACCAGGGGACGTGGGAAACCTCGATCGCCCGATGGATCGATAGCCAGCTTCCCGTGGACGGCTGTTTCGTCGACATCGGCGCCAACAACGGCATCCACGCCCTGCGCGCCAGGCGCAAGGTCGGCGCCGACGGCACAGTTATCGCATTCGAACCCCAGCAACGCCTGGTAGGCCTGATCGAACGCAGTTCGTCCGCCAATTCGATGATCTACAATCTGCATCCGCGGTGCATGGCGATCGGCGCGAGCGAAGGCACTGCGCGCCTGGGCAAATTCGCCCACCTCACCGGATCGGCGAGCATGACCGCAAACGCGCTGTTCAGCTCTTACGAAGATGTCCCCCTGGCCTCGCTGCCGGCCGCCCTCGCCCAAGTATCGCATGAAATCGGCAAGCCCTGCGTACCCGATGTGATCAAGATCGACGTCGAAGGATTTGAATACGACGTCTGGGACGGCATGAAGGAATGGACCCGCCAATTGCCGAAATTGGCCATCGCCATCGAATATTCACCCGTCAGCTATCGCGATAATGGCCGAGATCCGCTCAAACTTCTCGAAGAATTTATCGAATACGGGTTCGTCATTCTGATGATCGAAGAAGGCGGCATGACCACGCCTGTCGACCACTCACAATTGCCTGCAATCGCCGGCAGCAATCGTCAATACGACATGGCGCTCACCAAAGGCTGAGCCACGCCACGCTCAGGCGTTGTCCTGATCCAGCGACCCGATCACGCCCAGCACCGCGCGCGCGACATCGGGATGGCCGGCAAACCCCAAATGCGTACACCGCAGCGCCACCGCCCGGTCGCGCTCGCCCGGCCGCCCACACGAACTGCGCGGCGAAACGATCCCGTCGCGCGGGCTCCACAGCGCAACCGTGGGCACCGGCGGCTTCAGCCCGAAGAACTCGTCACCCACCGGCGGCGAATCGACCGCATGCCCGGTAATCGCCTGATACGCGCGCCACGCATTGTTCGCCCGCCGGTCACCCGAAAACGGCGACCCCATCGTAATAACCATCGCCACCGCCTCGGGATGCCGATGCGCAATCTCGCGCGCAAACAACCCGCCCAGGCTCCACCCAACCAGCACCAGCGGCGCACCCTCGCGCCGCGCCAAAGTCACCACCCGCTCGCACAACCGCTCGAACCTATCAGTGCTAGGTCCGAAATTGAACCCCAGTCCCCAGTCCGAAACCCGGTGCCCCGATCCCTCCAGCACATGGCGCAAGCCATTCATCCGCACCGGATGCGTGCCAAACCCGGGCAACAGCATCACCGGCCGCGACAGACCTCGCGGCGGCAATTCCACCGGATCGCGCCGCTCGGCCCGCCCCGCACGCCACATTTCATACGGCGTCTTCAATTCACTCAGCAGCCGCGGCCAAGCCGGCCCGCGCGCGTCGCTCGGCTTTGGCTGAAACGCCAGGCCACCGCGACGCGAAACCTCACGCTGCCAATCGCGCAGCACTTCACCCACGCCTCGGTCATCGATCGATGCCGTACGTGCGAATCTGGGGATCGAAAAGGAGAGCCGTTGGGTCATTGCCATAAGCATCCGCTTGTGCGGTTTACCCAAAGTGAACGCTACACAATTCGGTATGTTTCAAATTGATGTCAAAAACCCGCACTCCACAGGAATTTTTAAGGGCCTCCGGCGGCCAAGGGCCGGGGGCCCTTGGATCCCGTTACCGTCCGCGTTGATGTGTCCGTTCGGCCCTGCATCCCGCCGCTGCGTCGGTAGACAATGTGTTCGCTGCGCGGCAGGTGCAAAGGCATAGTCGGCGTACAGTTCAAGACGGTAACGGGTTCCCAGGGCAATGGCCCTGGGCCGCCGGAGGCCCTCAACGCCCACCCGCCTGAAAAATGACCCGATACGGCGTCACCCCGGTAAAATACGCCCGCGCCAGCCGCTGGATATCGTCGGGTTTCACCGCGGCCAGGTCCGACAGCCGTGTGCGCATCACATCCAGCAGGCGCGGATCCTCGTCCGCCCCGATCAGGCCATACGCCCAATACGAGATCACGTGCATTTTCTGCCGGCTGGCATCGAGCAGCGGTTCGCGCGCGCGGCCCAGTTCCTCGGCCGAGATCGGTGTCTTCATCAGGTCGTCGGCAATCGCCCCGATCTGCGTAAAGAACAGATCGGACTGTCCCGGCTTCAATTCGACATTGGCCGCGATATAGCCGTAACCCGGCGATTGTTCGGACTGGTCGACGAGCACCGACGGCGAATACGTCGCCCCCACTTTTTCGCGCAAGCCATCGGTCAGCCGGCCGCGCATGACTTCGGCCAACACTTGCGCCGCGCGCGAATCGGGCGTGTGCCGGAAGAACCCCGGCGTTGCCCAGGCCGCCACCGCTACGGCATCGTCTGCCTTGCCGGTATCGGCCACGACGATCGGGCTCGCGGGCGCCTTGGGGAACGTTTCGACATGCGTCCCGACCCGCGCCGCGCGCGTGGGCAAGGCGCCGATCGTCGCCGCAGCAGCAGCAATCGCGCGCTCGACCGGGACATCGCCGACGATCACCAGGTTCAGCGGCCCAGCCAGCGCGGGCCCCAGGATATGCGCCAGATCGTCAGGCTTTGCGGCGTCGAGATCCGCCTGCGTCGCCGCCGAGGACCACCGTTTGTCGCCATTGCTCATCATCGCAAACAAGTCGTGTTCCATCGCCAGCGAAGCCGTCGCGTGATCCTGCGACAGCGTGGTGCGCGCCAGAGCCCGCGCCCGTTCGAATGCCGCCGGGCGATAGCCGGGGTCGGACGCATAGGCCGTCAACATCTGCAATTGCAGATCGAGATCCGCGTTCGATGTTTCTCCACCGACCACAAACCGGCTTTCCGATACGCCCATCGACAGCCCCACCCGGCGGCCCGGAAATTCCTCGGCCAGGTCGGCAAAATCGACTTTGCCCAATCCGCCCGCCAGGAACGTCTGGCTGCCGCCGGTGACCTGCCAGAACGACCGCTCCAGCCCATCGGGCAGCCCCGCCAGGCCCTGCCCGAAATTCAGATTGACCAGAATCTGGTCCTTCGGCTGGATCGTCGATTTTATCGTCACCGACGTGCCATTGGCAAAATGCACGATCGTCACGCCCAGGTCGGGGATGTCCTTGCGCGTGGTAATTGTCCCCGGCGCGCCGAAATTGGCATAAGGCCACACGATCTTTGCCGCGATCGCCGGCGGCGCGACGACCTGGGCCTGGGCCGCCGCCACGGCCGCCACCAGCCCGGCCTCTCCATCAGCGCCGACATCGGCCGACCGGGGCGCCGACGCAAAAATCAGCGGGCCCGATCCCGCAAAAATCCGCTTCGCCCCCGCGTTCACATCGTCGACCGTCAGCGTCGCCAGGACTTTCGTCATATCGGCCGCGCCCTGCGCGGGCGAGACGAACACGATGTTGTTTTCCGCCGCGTGCTGGATCGCATTGGCCAGCTCGACCGAACCGCGCGTGGGCGCATTGTCGGTAAATCGGGCTATTGCCGATCGCGAATGCTGCTCCGACCGATCGAGCTCGGCCGCGGTGATCCCGTATTGCACCAGCCGCCGCTCTTCCACCAGCGCGGCGGCGATCGCGGCCTTCATCTGCCCCGGCTTTGGCACCGCCATCAGCGACGTGACCCGCGCCGAATGATACAGCGCGCCGCGTTGCGCCCACGCGCTGACAAACGGCGTGCCGACATCATCGGCCAGCCGCGCCAGCCGCGCCGTCATGATCGACGCGGCATAGCTGTTGGCGAGCGATCGCCGCTCGCGCGCCATCGTATCGGGGCTGGGGTCATAGTCGGACATCCAGTCCGCCTCGACATTATACGGCGCATCGGGCGCGACATACAGATGCGTCGCGGTGCCGCGCACCTGCACATGCCCCTGGTCCGCGCTGGCAACGCCCGGCCCCTTGTCCGCCCACCCGCTGAACGCAACGCCGATATCGTGTTCGACCTGGTCGGCATTCTGATTGCCGACCACCACGAGAAACGTCTTCTCCGGCCGGAAATGCGCATTGTAATACGCACGCAGCCCCGCCGCATCGGCATGCGCCACCGCGTCGACCGTCCCGATCGTCACCCGCGTCGGCACCCTCTGCCCGGCCAGCAGAAACGCCTCGCGCTCCACTTCCCAGCGCTGCCCCGGATCATCGCGCAACCGCCGCTCCGACTGAACGACCCCGCGCTCCGTCTCCAGCGCCGCTTGCGCAATCGTCGCCTTGTCGATCGCCTGGCGCAGCAGAAAGAACCCGGTCGTCGTCGGCGCCGTCGTCGCAGCGGGAAAATCCAGCCCGAACAGCACCGCCTCGGGCGTCGTAAACGCAGTCGTATCGGTCCCCAAAGTCAGCCCGACACGCTCCAGCGACTTGGCGAATTGCCCATCGGGCACTTCTGCGCTGCCGCGAAACATCATATGCTCGACCAGATGCGCATAGCCCCGCTGCGCATCGGTTTCCTCCAGCGATCCCGCCGCAATACTCACCCGGATCGACGTCGCATCGAACGTCAACCCATTGCGCATGATCGCATAGCGCAAGCCATTGGCCAGGTGCCCATACCGCACCGCAGGATCCGCCGGCGGACTGGCATCCTCCGCCACATCGACCGGCGGCGGCGCCGGCGCCGCGACCGCCGGCAACGGGGGAAAACGATAATTCCTCACCGGCGCCGAAACATACGACGGCCGCACAAACCCGAGCGACCCGTTGAAGCCAGTGGGATAACGCACAGCCGGATTCAACGTCGGCGGCGGAACCGGCAACACCCATTTCACAGTACCAAAATACGTCGAAGCCACAGAATGCCCCGCAGCATCCTTGGCCGGAGCAAACTTCGCCCGCACTTTCAACAAGTCACAAGTCGCCAGATCAAGCCCCGGCGCCCCACTCGACCGCGCAACGCTGCAGGCCACAACCGCCCCCGCATCATCGACCGACAACGAATACGCAACAATTCCGCCCTGCAGCTCTTTCAATGCCTGAACAGGATAATCGCCATCGGTAATCCACGTCGCCCGCAACAACGGCGTGGGCTTGGCATCAGGCACCGCAACCAAAGCCAGCCCAACCAGCAACAAACCCATTCACACTCTCCCGCGATCGGGTATCCTACGCGCTGGCAAGGGTGCGTAAAGCGATGATATTGACGGTATCAAGCCCGCGCACCCTTATCGAAAAATACTCTTGACGTATTGCGTACATCCGCCATATTAAACCATGATCCTCGGCTTTCGAAACAAAAGATAGAGGCCTTTGCTCGCGGCGAGCATGTTCGTCAGTTTTCGGGTTTCGAGCGCCAGGGCTGGCGCCGACTCGAAATCGTGGATGCAGCAACCTGTTTGAACGACCTCTACGCGTTACCAAGCAATCGCCTTGAGGCTTTGCGCGGAGATCGGACCGGGCAATTCAGCATCCGCATCAACGCGCAATGGCGTATTTGTTTCATTTGGCCCGATGGCAAAACGGGCCCGTTGGACGTCGAAATCGTAGATTACCATTAGGAGCGCCGCATATGGCAAGACCACCTATCCACCCCGGCGAGATACTCGCCGAAGAATTATCGGAACTGGGCGTTACCGCCACCGAACTGGCGCGTCAGATTGGTGTGCCCGCAAACCGGATCACCCAGATCATCCAGGGCAAGCGCGCCATCACCGGAGATACGGCGCTGAGGCTCGGCCACTGGTTCGAGATGACCCCACAGTTCTGGATCAACCTGCAAAGCGCCTATGATTTGCGCACCGCAGAGGCGCGTTCCGGCGCAATGATTCAACAACTGCCCACCCGCCAGCATTCAACGAACGCGGAGCAAGCAGCGCACGCTTGAGGCACACTAATACTTCGCCTCATAATCGGTCACACTCTATTCAGCTTGGCCCCGCTATTGCGACCTCCAGATCAAAGACCGTACCGATAACGGTGAAAGTGGGTGGCGCACGCTGCCCCTCCTTTCTTTTTTCCAACCAGCCATTTTGCGATGGTGCAGACAGGGAAACGAAAGACATGAAAAAATCGGCTCTCGCCATCGCGGCGCTGGTCCTGGCCGGCACAACCGCCCACGCCGACCAGACGCCGCCTCCCGCAGAACCGGTAGCGGAATCGCCCCAACAGGCGCGCGCGGCCCTCAACCAGAGCGAAGCCGACGCCGCCGCGCAGCAGCTTTCCCAGGATCAGGCCAATCAGCAGCACCATGATGCGGCGATGACGCACTGGGAAAACAAGGTCGACGCGTACCACGACGCGGCCCGCGATCACCGGGCGGAAACAGCCCAGTACCATGACGACATGGCCCAGTGGCACGCCGACGTCGCAGCGTGCAAGGCGGGCGACACCAGCCGGTGTGCGCCCAAACCTTAATAGGTGCGAACTGTTCTGCTAAGGGCCTGAGGCGAAATAAGCGATTCTAGATTTGTAGGTGGACGGACGGTGAATGGTCTGATTCAGTAGCGGGATGAGTTTGCGAGATTTGCATGATTGACCGTGCCTCGATCA